>Ga0265298_10001062_pt1 | contig 40458 bp, 28 predicted proteins | sample AusTroGonzalo_MG_3_FD_193486 | JGI IMG/M metagenome (GOLD analysis project Ga0265298, IMG submission 193486) | Bovine rumen microbial communities from tropical cattle in Woodstock, Queensland, Australia - Gonzalo_01 | ecosystem: Host-associated > Mammals > Digestive system > Stomach > Rumen ... | reverse complement strand
CATCACCGCGAAAGGCATCCAATGTCTCAACACCATGGAAATGGAACTGGAGATCCCGTAAAACCGGTCATTGTCCGCGGCGGCGGGGAGTTTTGCCGAAGACGGCCATCACCTGCTGGAGATCGTGCCAGGCGTCGGCTTTGGCGGACGCATTGCGCAGCAGATAAGCGGGATGATAGGTCGGCATGACCTTAATCCCTTTGTATTCCATCCATTTGCCGCGCAGCATGCGGATGCCGCCGAAGACATTCGGGAACAGGAACCGCAATGGCACCGCACCGAGCACCACGATCACTTCCGGATTCACCAGTTCGATCTGGCGTTCCGCAAAAGCGCGGCAAGCCTCGGTCTCATCGGGCTCCGGATTGCGGTTGCCCGGGGGACGGCATTTCACCGTGTTGCAGATATACACTTCCTGCCGGGAAAACTGCATGGCAGAAATCATTTTGGTGAGCAGCTCCCCTGCCCTGCCGACGAACGGAACGCCCTGGGCATCTTCATCGGCGCCCGGACCTTCCCCGAAAAAGAGCAGACGGGCCTGACGGGAACCGTCTTCGAACACGGTATTGCGGCGGGTTTCGCACAGACGGCAGGCGCGGCATCCGGCCACGGCGGCCGCCAGATCGTCCCAGCCCATAGCGGCGACATCCGAGGAGGAGACCGCCGGCACGGCCGGAACGGACGGCATCGGCGCGGCATCCATGACGGATTCCGCCGGAACCGGAGCCGGTTCGGGAACGGGTTCCGGACGCACCGGAACATCGGTCATGAACTCTTTCAGCACCTCGTCCGAAACGGAGACCGCCGGCGTATTGCGCCGGGTCAGCCTCAGACATTCGACGATTTCATCGTAAAACGTTTTTTCCGCCATGGTGATCCCTGTTTTTTTCTTTCATGAAGATGTAATATACCTTTTTTGAAAAAAAAAGCAAGTTTTTACGATTTTTAATTTGCAATTTTGTTTAATCGGTAATATATTTAGAGAATAATTTTATTTTCTGAAAACAGAAAGGGAGGTGAAAAGCAGCCATGGAAACGGTGTCCAAGGAAACCACGTTGTGGAAAAAATTGCTCGAGACTACGGAAAAAATCCGGAATTATCAGTCACGTGCCATCAGCAAGGGCAAAGCACCGGATATCACGATGACGCAGATGCAGATCATGGGCTGCGTGTTGTTCAGTCCGGAAAAGTCAGTGCGGGTGCGGGACATCTCCGAAGAACTCGGGATCACGCCGGGCGGGATCTCCCAGCAGGTGGACACTCTGGTGAAAATGGGTCTGCTGGAACGGAAACCCGATGAGAAGGACCGTCGTGCAGTCTGCATCACCCTGTCGGAAAAAGGGGAAGAGATCAATGAATGGGTGGATCAGTTTCTGACCAACCTGTTCCAGAAGCTGCTGGCGGATGTGCCGGAGGAAAAACGGTGGGTCTTTGCGGAAGTTCTGGATTCGATGTATCAGACTTTGGAAAAATTATAATAATAAAACAATTCAAGAAAGGAATGAAGAAATGAAGAAAAAAGTAATTGCCGGAATTGTTCTGGCGGGCGTGGCGGCGTTCATGCTGACCGCGCAGACCAAAGGCGGGAAAAAAGGAGCCGCGGCTCCGAAAATGCCGGCGATGCCGGTGGCCGTGGTGGCCGTGGACAAGGTCATCGAAATGAACGATCTGGAAAAACGGAACTACACGGGTCTGATCGTCTCCAAATCGGTCGTGAACATCACCCCGCGGGTATCCGGGGAAATTCTGGAAATCGGGTTCTCGGACGGCAGCATCGTGAAAAAAGGCCAGCTGCTCTACAAGCTGGATTCGGTGCAGTATGAAGCGGCCGTCAAAGGAGCGGAAGCAAAAGTGGCGGAATGCAGAGCGCGCTTTGAATATGCGAAAAACAGTTTCGGACGCAACAGCTCGCTGTTCGACAAGAAAGCGGCCAGCCGGGACACCATGGAAAACACCAAATCCGCGCTGGAAAGCTCGCGCGCCGCAATGATGGCGGCGGAAGCGGAACTGATCGCCGCCCGCGACAACTTGGAAGATACCACCATCACCGCCCCGATCAGCGGACATGTCGGCGTCACCAATTATACGGTAGGCAATTACCTGACTCCCTCGTCCGGTACGCTGATCACCATCATCCAGATCCAGCCGGTCCGGGTGCGTTTCTCGATCAGTTCCGCCGATTATCTTTCCATGTTCGGTTCGGTCGACAATCTCAAAAAGACCGCGTCCATCCATCTGCAGCTTTCCGACGGCAAGGATTATCCGACCGAGGGCAAGGTCGAACTGATCAACAACGAAGCCAATAAAATGACGGATGCCATTCAGGTTTACGCCACGTTCCCGAATCAGGATTTCAAGCTGCTGGTCGGCAGCACGGTCCGCGTGACTTTGACCAAAAAACAGGCCAAAAAAGTCCCCGCCATCGCCCCGTCCGCAGTCATGTATGACAGCCGCGGCGCCTTCGTCTATGTAGTCGGCAAAGAAAGCAAAGTGGAAAAACGTTATGTGATCCCGGGCAACTCCACGCCGGATTGGCAGCTGGTCCGCGCCGGGCTGAAACTTGGTGAAACCGTCATCGTTCAGGGCACCCACAAGACCATGCCCGGGGCAACCGTCGAGCCGCGCAGCGCGGGAAAGAAGAAGTAAGCCATGTTTTCGAAAGTATTTATTGAACGGCCGAGGCTGGCCATTGTATTCAGCGTGGTTATGGTGCTGGCCGGTCTGATTTCGCTCTTCAAGCTGCCGGTGGCCGAATATCCGGAAATCGCGCCGCCGACCCTGTTCGTTTCCGCCACTTACACCGGCGCCAGTTCCGAAGTGATCGCCCAAACGGTCGCCATGCCGCTGGAAGACGAGATCAACGGCGTGGACGACCTGCTGTATTTCCAGTCCACCAGCGACAACTCGGGCAACTACCAGTGCCGCGTGACCTTCAAGTCCGGTACCAATACCGATATCGCCATGGTCAACCTGCAGAACGCGGTCAAGCGGGCCGAAGTCAAGCTGCCGACCGACGTTACCAAGGTCGGCATCACGGTCCAGAAGCGCGGCGGCGACATCCTTGCCGTTTTCGCCTACATGACCAACGGCAAGGTCATGGATATGAAGGAGCTCAACAACTATGTCGATGCCAATATCAAAGACGCGGTCACCCGTGTGGACGGCGTTTCCTCCGCCTCCGTGATGTCGCTGCAGGAATACTCCATGCGCATCTGGCTGGACCCGATCCGCATGGACGGTCTTTCCATTACGACCAACGACATCAACAACGCGGTTTCCAAGCAGAACATCCAGGCTGCCGCGGGCTCCATCGGCTCGGAAAACAGCAACCGTTTCGTTAACTACAAGCTGAACGTCCAGGGGCGTCTGACCACGCCGGAAGAATTCGGCAACATCATCCTGCGTCACGACAAGGACGGCAGCGTGGTGCGGCTGCGGGATGTGGCCCGCGTCGAAGTCGGTGCCAGCACCTATTCCGGCGAATGCTGGTACAACCGTCAGCCGGTGGTCGGTCTGGCGGTTTACCGCGACCCGGACGCCAATGCACTGGCGACCGTGCAGCGGGTGAAAGCCGAACTGAAGAAATGGGAAAGCCGCGTGCCGGAAGGCGTGTCCTACGCCACAGCCTACGACCCGACCGAATTCATCGACGTGACGCTGGATGAAATCGTAACGACCCTGATCCTGGCGCTCGCCCTGGTGGTGCTCATCACCTGGCTGTTCCTGCAGGACTGGCGCGCCACGCTGATCCCGTCCATCGCCATTCCGGTGGCACTGGTCTCCACCTTCTCGTTCATGCTCGCACTCGGATACACCATCAACGTGCTCACCATGTTCGGACTGATTCTCGTGATCGGTTCGCTGTGCGACGACGCCATTGTGGTGGTCGAAAACTGCCAGGCGCTGATGGAACGCGAAGGACTCGATCCGAAAGCCGCGGCGCACAAGTGCATGCAGCAGATCACCGGCGCAATCATTTCCACGACGCTGGTGACCGTGGCCTGCTATGCCCCGCTGGCTTTCTACGGCGGCATGGTCGGCGCCATCTACATCCAGTTCGCCGTCACCATGTGTATTTCGCTCTGTCTGTCCACGTTCGTGGCCATGACGCTGAGCCCCGCACTCTGCGCCCTGATCCTCAAGAAGCCGGACGGACACGTCCCCGTCATTTTCCGTCCCTTCAACGCCGGACTGGATTTCAGCCGTAAGATCTACTCCACAGTGGTCCGTTTCCTGGTCCGCAGGGCGATCATCACGCTGATCCTCTTCGCCGGCGTCGGCGCCCTGATCTATTTCCTGTTCAACAAGGTCGAGACCTCGTTCCTGCCGCAGGAAGACAAGGGCGTGATCTTCTGTAACGTGGAACTGCCCAGCGGCGCTTCGCTGGCCCGTACCAACAAAGTGCTCGAAGACCTCGATAAAGCCGTGAAAAACATCCCCGGCATCCGTTCCATCATGCAGGTCTCCGGCATGAGTATGCTCACCGGCAACGGCGAGAACGTCGGCATGTGCATCCTCCAGCTGGAACACTGGAACAAACGCACGCCGCGCAAGGCTCCGGAAAAACAGCTGAACGCGATCATCGGCAATGTCCAGAAAGCCGTGCGCGAGATCACCGATGCGAACATCATCTGCTTCGTGCCGCCCGCGATCATGGGTCTCGGCGTGGCCGGCGGCGCCTCGTTCCAGATCTGCGGTATCGGGGATATCCCCGCCGAGGAACTGTCCAATATCGCCAAGAAGTTCGCCATGGATATCACCATGATGCCGGAGAGCCGTTATGCCATGACTTCCTACAACGCCGATACGCCGCAGCTCTATCTGGATATCGACCGGGTCAAAGCGGAAACGCTGGGGGTGGACACCAGTTCCATCTACGCTTCGCTGCAGACCAAGCTGGCCTCGCTCTACATCAACGACTTCACCATGGTCGGCAAGAACTTCAAGGTCAAAATGCAGTCCACGCCCGAATACCGCGCCACGCTGGACAGCATCCGCGAGATCCAGATCCGCAACGACGCCGGCGAAATGGTCCCGCTGACCTCGCTGGGCAAGCTCCGCTACATGGTCGGCCCACGCCAGATCATGCGCTTCAACAAGATGGTCTCCGCCGACATGAACGCGCAGGCCGCCCCGGGCGTCAGCTCGCAGCGCCTCATGAAGATCATCGAACAGCAGCCGCTGCCCAAAAACTACCATATCGAATGGACCAACCTGAGTTATCAGGAAAAGGAAAACCAGGGACAGCTGCTGTTCCTGATGGCGCTGGCGCTGACCTTCGCCTACCTCTTCCTGGTCGGCCAGTATGAAAGCTGGACCATTCCGGTGCCGGTGATGCTCTCCGTGGCGTTCGCCGTGCTCGGCGCGGTCCTCGGTCTGCTCATCTGGGGCGAAACGCTCAGTATCTACGCCCAGCTCGGCGTGGTGATGCTGATCGGTCTTTCCGCCAAGAACGCCATTCTGATGGTGGAATTCTCGAAACAGGAACGTGAAGCAGGCAAGAGCATCTTCGATGCCGCGATGAACGGCGCCAACATGCGTTACCGCGCCGTGCTGATGACCGCCTGGAGCTTCCTGTTCGGCGTGTTCCCGCTGGTGGTTGCCACGGGCGCCGGTTCCGGCAGCCGCCGGTCGATCGGCATCACGACCTTCTCCGGCATGGCCATGGCCACGCTGGTCGGCATCATGTTCACCCCGGCGCTCTATGCCGCCTTCCAGCGCCTCCGCGAATGGGTGAAGACCAAGCTCCATTGGAAAAAGACCGTGTAAAACCGGTCAACACCGAAAATCGGACAGGCGGGAAGCTCAATTCGATCTTCCCGCCTGTTTTTTTGTCCCCCTTTAGGACAAAAATTCATAACTCCGGTAATGCGACATTACCGGAGTTATGGTAATATAATTCAAAAAATGCAATTGTCAAGGAATAATGGGCGGTAAGCATGAAATTTACCCGAAAATCCAGGATGGTAATCAACTGAAATTGGGAACAGAGCGATTCCTTATTTCGCTTTCACCAGGAAACCGCGATCCATGTAAACTTTGTCATCCGTGAATTTCAGGGAAATGTAAATATCCCATTTCTGCTTCAGGCTCTCAGGATCATCATGCTTGCAGAATTCGCCCATCCGGAGGGCAAGACCCCATCTGCCGCCCCACCAGATCATATCGGGGGAAAGCGCGGTGCTGCCGTTCAGTTTATACAGGGCGTATTTGCCTTTGATGATATTCGCGGCGGAAAGCACCCGTCCGGGGCCGTAGCGCTTGACGGAGGGGGAATAAGTGCCCATGGAGAATTTCTTCCCGTCCCAGGGTTCGACCAAGGCATATTTCTGATTGGCCTCGGGATCGTCGGCCCGATACTTTTTCTGGGCAGTGCGCGAAGGCAGCAGCAGTCTGATGTCTTCCGCGGCATGCTTGAAAAGCAATTCCTCCGGAACGGGTTTCAGCGGAATGCGCCGATCGATTTCCACCAGGAATTTTTTCACCGATTTTACCATGGAGGAAACCGGCTTATGCTGCCGGTCGATATATTCGGCAGTCCGCATCAGACGTTCCTTGCATTTTTTCACCATCGGGAAATATTGCATCTGCGTCCACTGGTGGTCCACAATGCAGCAGTCCATCCCCATGCGCAGGAGGTCGATCCGCATGGTGTGAGCCGGATCGATCTGTCCGGCGGCCTCATCGAGCAGACGATTCCAGCGGAGGAAATTCTCTTCGGTCAGGTAATCATAATTCTGGGTGGAATAAAACCATTTTCCGCCGCGCGCGGCGAAATTTTTACGGTATTGTTCCAGTTCGAAAGCAAACTGCAGGACCGTATCAGCGGCCTTGCCGTAATAATGGACGGCGAAATCCTTCATCAGCTTCTTCTCGTCCAATGCGGGGTTCTGGAACAGCTTATACATGACATAAGTCTGCATTTCCGAAAAGTTGGTTCCGCTGGAAGCGCCGCCGGCGTCATGTTCGAAATAAGTTCCTTCCACCTTCAGGACCGCCATGGTCCGGATATCCGCGGCGATCCGTTCGAAGTTCGCCAGCGGGGCGGGGACCGGCAGTTTGCTCCCGTAAGTGTTCGGATAATACCACACCCAAACTTTCGGGGTGATCTTCAGCCATGCTTCCAGGTCGTTCCGGTCACGGCGGTTTTCTTTGTCCAGCGTTCCGGAAAACAATCCGTTGATGGGACAGAAGATCACCGTCAGGTTTTTCGGCGGATCATTCAATCCGGCCGGCGGGCGCTGGGTCAGAGCAGTCTGATACGCCAGCGTGGCGAATTCCACCTCCGGATAAGCGGCGCACAGCTCAAAAAGGTAATCGAAGAAACTGCCGCCGGGCGTCCGGTATTTTTTCTGCAGCGCCTGACAATCCTTGCAATAGCACATGACATAGGCGATATCGTTGAGGTCGAGGGTATGGTAATACCGGGATTTTTCTTTCATCTCCAACGTTTTGTAATAAAGAAACAGATTTTTGGTCAATTCCTTGCGCAGCTCCCGATTGGAAAAACACAGCTGCCGGTTGTTGACACGCTTGCCGTATTCGTCCAGCGAAAACCATTCCGGATGGATTGCAAAATAATCCTTGATTTTGATGCAGGAAGCGGCCTGGTTGTTGTGTCTTCCTTTGAATCCGGGCATGATCCTGCTCAGGACATGACAGGCGGGACCTTTCAGGTCAACGGCCTGGACGATCCCCGGCTGCGGAGTGCCGATATTCAGCAGAATATTCTGCCGGTTCCGGTAGGCAAAAAGCCGGACCCGGTTTTTATCGGTGTGGAACCAGTTCATCAGAGACCGGAACGGAAATGCATAACGGCTGCGGACAATGCCTTCCGGAATGGTTATAGTCTTCTTCGCCGGAATGAAATCCCCGTTTCCGAACCCGGAGAGCCAGCGGCAGCCCAGCTGATTCTCCAGCAGTTCGTAAACCGCATAAAGATTCCCGTGACGTCCTTTCCCATACAGGAAAAGATGACCGTCTTTGGTCTGGATCACGGCTTCCTGATCGTGCAATTGGCCGATCAGGCAATCCTTTCCCAGAATTTTCAAGGCATCCGGACTCAGACCGACAAAAATCGTTTTCCCGCCGGGTGTTTCCCGATCCATCCCGAAAGAAACGCCGGACATGGCTTTCAGATGCGTCTGCAGTTCTTTCGCGGCAAAGAGGTCAACTTCACCGGCGGTTTTGCCGCAATGAATTCCGTAATCCGTTTTACCTTCACGGCAGAGGGTCAGATTACCGGCAAAACCACACAGACAGACCGCGCCCAGAAATGAGGCTGTCAGGACTTTTTGAAAAATCATTGATCGATCTCCTCAGCCGGTCAGGGCGCAACTGCGTAATCGGTATATCCGTAGATGCCGGAATACAGATTGTATCTCCGGGCTTCCTGACGTTTTTTCGCCCCGGAACTGCCGTCCACATGGGACAATACGGTTTTGGACCTGTCTGCGTGGGCAAAAATCAATTTGGTGGTCGTCAGGTTCGTGATCTCATCCCGGACAAACTGAGCTTGCCAGTCCACCGCGACCTGTGCATTTGCCCCTTTGACGGTTTCGCAGTAGCCGCCCCCGAAAGCGACGGTTTTCGAAGGGAATTTGACCAGCCGCAGAGTTCCCTTGAAAGTATAATCATTCGTGCTGCCGGGACGGACGGAAAGATACCGGTTCAGGCCGTAGGTGTAATAATTCTGCTTGGTAAATTTCTGCATCGCGGCCGAAGCTTTTTCGAAGGGCCGTCCGGGGCAGCCGAGAAAAATCTTCTGCTGGTCCGGAAACGAATTGCATAATTTGTAGGTATGGCAGATATAATCGGATCCGCGGTCATCGTAAGGGAACATTTCCTTGTTATCCCCGACATAGATCGCCAGCATGGTGCCGATCTGACGGGACGCATTGACGCAGGAGGTTTCCTGGGCCATGTTTTTCGCCTTGTTCAGCGCCGGCAGCAGCATGCCTGCCAGAATCGCAATGATCGCGATCACGACCAGGAGCTCTATCAGCGTAAAATATGAAATATGAGATATGAAATATGAGTTGGCGGCAGTCTTTTGCTGATTACTGAAAACTGATTTCTGATCACTTGTCAGGTATGAGAGATGAGATATGAGAGATGAGGTGTTGAAACGTTTTTGTTTTTTCGGCATGATCATTATCCTTTCCTTGGAGTTGTTTTTATAGGATTCGTCAGCTTTGGCCCGATCCGGTGAAACTTTTCCGGATCACCAGTTCGGAAGGGATCCGGATATGATAGATGCAGTCCGACGGTTCTTTGATCAGGCGCAGCAGCAGTTTCACAGCCTCGTTGATGACTTTTTCTTCCGGGACCCCGATGGATGTGATCATCGGTTCATCGGCAAAACGGAACCCCTGCGCTTCGCGGTTGCCGCAGCTGATCAGGTGAAAATCCTTTCCCGGCTGAAAATTTTCCAGCATGAATGCTTCGATCAGATTATATGCCAGTCCGTCAGTAGTGTTCAGGATGATCCGCTGCATCAGATTTCTGCAATAGACCCGGACATACTTATGGCATTCCATCGAACGGCGGTTGATATTGACGGTGACGGTTTCGATCTGTTCCGGTTTCACTCCGTGCCGGAGGAGACATTCCTTCCACAGGCGGCACATCGCTTCGCTGTTCGGGGTCTGTTCTGTAAAGATCACGGGACGGGAAAGCAAGGGGGGAGGAACCAGTTTCAGCGCGTCATCCATTCCGGTGGTCAGGTCGCCGAACACCTGGCAGAAGGGTTCTCCGATCTGATAATTGTGACGGAAAACCACAAAGGGGATCCGGCATTCCCGCAGCAGCGGGATGGTATAGCGATCCAGATAGGTATTGGCCACCAGCAGACCGTCGAAACTGCGCAGCAGCTCCAAAGCGGCCGGCCGGTTCACCAATTCGAAATACGGGATGATCTGAACCTGGAAATTTCGTGAACAGAGCAGCTTGTAAAGATGGTCGATCTGGGCAATGAAAACCTCGTTCAGACTTTGCGGTACCGGCACGGGCGGAATATCCAGCAATCCGATCCGCAAAGTCTGATGATTTTTATCCCGTCGGATAAAGGTTCCGCTGCCCCGGACACGATAAAGCAATCCTTCCCGGACCAGAAGATTTACCACTTCGTGTGCGGTCGGGACGGATATCTTGAACCGCAGTGCGATTTCCCGGGCGGAAGCCACTTTTTCTCCGTCTTTCAGCAGACTGCTGGAAAAATCCTGCCTCAGGATCCCGGCGATATGATTGATTTTTCCCGTCTTTTTGCGGACCGTCTTTTCCATCGGTTTCCTGCTGCTCCTGTCCCCGGTTCATGACTTTTGAATAATTATAAAAGCAAAATGGATTTTTTCAAGATTATTTGTCTTATGGGACCGAGATACCGGGTGGATCGAGCTCAAAAAAAAGAGAAAAAACCGGGAAAAGCAGTCAAAAAGTGTATGATAAGTTATAAATAAAATTCTCCTTGCAGTAAAATTAAAAAAGAGAAAAAGCGAAGGTTTTTCAGGACGACAGGCCCTGTTCATTGCAAAGAAATGATGATGATCCCGAGACAGACCGCGCCGAGTCCCGCCAGACTCAGCCTGGCAAATTTTTCTTTCAATATCAGCAGACTGTAAACCGAAAAACCGATGACACATACGCCGATACTGACCGGATATCCGAGGCTGGCGCAGCCGCTTCTGGCCAGCAGGTCCAGTCCGCGGTAAAAAAAGAACAGGCTGGCGGAAACATTCAGCACCATCAGGATCACGGCGGCGATCCATTCGCCGCGGACTCCGAAATTCCGCTTGCGGATCATCCCCGGCAGCGTGGTAAGCATGAAGCCGATCATACCGCCCAGATACAGTCCCGAAGTCCGGACCAGACTGCCGGATTCCTTCTGCAGATATGAGGGCAATGAATTGACGCTTTGCGTGATCATCACCAGCAGAAATGCGGCCAGGGTCGGCAGCACCCAGTTTTTCCCGCGGACGGAAGAGCGGCTGTCACGCGACACTCCCATGACCAGGATCCCGCTGAGGATCAGGAACAGACCGAGGAACCGGACCGGCGCCGCTTTTTCCCCGAAGACGATCACCCCCAGCAGAAAAGATCCGATCATGCCCGACTGCATGATGCCCCAGACCAGCCCGTTGGGGCCCCGTTCCATCGCTTTTGCGGTAAACAGAAAGGAATAGAAATTGGTGATCCCGGCCAGAAAACTCATCAGAAATCCCAGGCCGAATACAGATCGGGGATCCGACCACGGCACACTGCCTGCCAGAAGCAGAAAACACACCAGCGTCGCACCGACATAATTCAGTCCCTGGACGAGATTGAAATCCCAGCCGCGCGCAGAACATTTGCTGACGACCATGCCGACCCCGATCCAACAGATACCGGCCGTGATCACCAGCAGAAAACCGCCTAAACTTTCCATCATGGTTTTTCCTCCGGTCCTGATTGTCCGCACTGCGGACGGAAGACAAACCGGTATTGGGTTCCGCCGGTTTTGAAACGCAGCGCCGTCAGATTGCAATTCCAGGAACAGGCGGGAGTACCGTAACTGAACGTCTCAAGAATGGGCATTTGTTCCATCGAATCAAAGTCGATCTTCTCGGTTTCGAGCAGGACGCCGCCGATCTCCAGCCGGTTTTTACCGACGACCCGGACCGGAGAAGGCGTCAGCAGCGTCACGGTCGCGGTCATCGGTTCTTCGAGTTCGAATTCATCGCTCAGGATGATTTCCCCGGCCGCTGCGGACAGGGTCCTCCGGAACGATCGGAGTTTTGCCTCGGCGGGATAGGCTTTGCCCAGATCGGCGGTGATATTCAGCGGCTCGGCACTGCTGAACGAGGCGGTATACTGATCGCCGAAGAGCTGTTCGATGTTGCCGAAAACCGGGGCATTGTGTCCGGATCCGCGGGTATACCACAACGTATAACGCTGAGGGGAAAAATTGATTTTCCGATAGAGTGCGCAGCCGGCGTCGACTATGATCGGCTCATCGTTATGGTAAAGGACAAAATGGCCCAGATCATTATGGTTGTGATATTCGGCGTTATTGCCGACTTTCAGGGCCGAAACGAAATTTCCCTTGCGGATGACGGCCAGATGATTTTCAAAACAGGTCAGGCCTTCCCGTTTCCGGCTTTTCCTCGGAAGGATCTCGGGACAATCGAACAGGAATCCCAGCTCCTGATTCAGAATGTCGGAAAGGAAACTCATTGTCGGGGCTGCGGTGATGCAGAAATCCATCAGGATATCCGATTTCAGCAGCATGGCGCAGGGGATCAGCAGACTCAGGTTGACTTCGACCTCCGGATGGGAGTCGCCGAAAGCAAGCATCTGGGCCGGATTCATTCTCAGTTCGGCGATGAATTCCATCATGGCGCGGATGCGCGGCACCGCGAACAGTCTATCCATGCTCCCCGGCTGGGCTTTATGCATCAGATACAGGGAGGCGAACATCATCAGACTGGCTTTACCGTAATAGCCCGGGCCTTCTTCACAGTAGCCGTCGTCGGGATAATGAGCGGCGAAACGGGCGGTGACTTTCATGAATTCATGCACAAAGAGCGACAATTTTTCCGTATCATTTTCCAGCAGGACTGCGCAGATGAGGTTGTTGTAAGCGCACCAAGGGGTCCAGTTGCCGGGCCGTTCCATCGTATACCACCAGTGCATTTTTTCCGATTCGGGATTGAGCAGGACATTATAGACCGTGCGTTCCAGCACCCGGGTCCGGATCCGTTCGGAAAAATTTTCGTATTCCCGGTCCAGTTCCTCCCCGAGAAGGAGATGCACCAGAGCCATCAGCGCGCCTGTTTCGGAGCAGAAAAGGTCACTCGGTTTCCTGTCCAGCAGCCGGTTCTTTTCCCATGGCGAATGGGCGGGAACCGTCCAGGTGGATTCCTCCATGACCGCGACGAGATGATCCATGAGACGCGGCATATATTTTTCCCGGTCCCCGGTCAGACACCAGGCCAGCGCAATGTGAGCGATATTCATGCGGCGCTTGAAATAGGACCGTTCGAAGGAGAAGCGGTCTCCCGCTTCCGGGAACTTGCGGAAATTGGAAAACAGCAGCTGCGGCACCTCGCCTTCTTTGACCTGATCAGCCTCCCTGAGGATGGTTTCGGCGTAATGGTTTTGGCGCGCTTTCGCCCAGGCGGCGCGGTCGGAATATTTCGGATAGATGCCGCGGCTGAACTTTCCCTCAGCAAAATTCCGGTAGAGATCCGCCGGCAGATACGGATCGAAATAACTGTCCTGCGGCCGGTTCACGCTGAATATTCTGTTCAAAAGTCTGGTCATTTTCATCTTATCCTTATCAAAGCATGGTAAATTGCCGACGGAAATATAATATAACCAGTCTCCGGCTGATTGCAAGTCAAAAGCGGGGATACGGAGGTTGAATTGTTCCGGATTTGTGCTATGGTAAATGCCGGAATTTATATACCGGAGGGAAAATGAAAACCGCATTGGCCGTCGATGAGTCCGATCACCTTTCCGCGACACTGGGGAGCGCGGCGCGATTCATCCTGCTTTCGGGCGAGGAACGGACGCTGCTGGTCCCGGAGGAAAAGATCCCGCTTTTCCTGCGGAAACATCAGGTCGGGACGCTGATCTGCAACGGGATCGGCAACTGCATGAAGGATCTGCTGACCTCCATGGGGATCGCAATCATTCCCGGCGTCAGCGGCGAAGTGGCCGGTGTGATCGCCCGATACCGTTCCGGCACGCTCGTTCCGGGCGAAAAATACTCCTGCGCCGATCACGGCCGCACCTGCGGCGAATGTCCCGGCAGTTTTTAGGTGGCCTGCAGAAACGGAACGCCCTCCGGAACGCGTCTGCGCACGGAGGGCGTTTTGAATATTCCTGTATTCAGGAATTATTTCTGTCCGTTGTCCTGATTTTTCTTCTGTTCGGCTTCGAGCTTGGCGAAGCGTTCGCGGTCGGCGAGGGAAACATTGCCTTCGACCTGACCGTTATCGAGGATATCGGCCTCTCGATGTTCGAGGTCGCGGAAGAGTCGGACCAGGTCAACGGCACCGCCGATGCCGAACCAGAAGGTGGAAATGGTCGCGACCACGCACGGGATCAGCAGGGTCTTGATGAAGAAGTAGGTTCCCCACCATTCCGCCGGCCAGGGCGAAACCAGGTTCCAGATGACCACCACGACGAAACAGACGATAAAGTGATAGACGAAGCTGTACCAGAATACGCTCCAGGCGATCACGCGGTCGCCCAGGGAATATTCCTGCGTGATGCCGATCATCTTGTTGAAGAATTTGCGGACCGTCATCTTTTCCGGCTGTTTCACCACGCCGTCGTCGCTGTAGATGCCGCGGTGGAGCATGCGGTCGAGGTTGAACAGCTCTTCCCCGGTGATCTTCCGGGAGATGAGCGACACGCTGCAGTAGATCGCCAGGGTGATGATCATGGTGACCAGATAGATCTCATAAGAGTTGATGGGGAATTTGACGGGATCCATCTTCCAGACCACATAGGGATTGAAGGGAGCGGAAACGGTCTCGAGCCAGCGTCCGACGGTATCGACCCAGCCGTTGGCGGCCAGGAACGGATAGACGATATCGGCCCAGTTGCGCTGGACCGCGATGCCGCCGAGGGCCAGGACCATGCCGGAGACCAGCGAGGCGAACGCGCCCGCAGTATTGCCGAACCGGCTGTAAAGGCCGAAGATCATGACCGGTCCGCAGCCGCCCATCCACATCATCGTCATGATCGTGACGAACAGGTTGATGTAGTCCAGCTGGGCCATGAACAGACTGCCGAAACAGTAGAACACGCCGATCGCGATGGAGACGATCCGCAGGATCCAGATGTGCTGGCTCGGGGTCGGCGGTTTCTTGAAGAACGGCAGGATCACGTCCTGCGACACGGTCAGACTGGCGCTGAAAATACGCGTGTCGTCGGTGGAAATCATGGCCAGGATCATCAGCAGACAGAACATGCCCATGATGACGGGCGGCAGCATCCGGTGCATGCCGGCGGCCATCATCAGCTGATAATACAGGGTGCGGTACTGCTGGAACTTGGAGTTGCCTTCCGCTTCGCCCTCATATTCCTTGAACGCTTTGTGGGCGACTTCCATATAGGGCGTGTCCAGGTCCTTCTTATGGGAGAGCGGCATGTCCTTGCCGATCTGGTGCTTCATTTCGGGGACCGACTTGATCCGGGCGATGAAGTCGACGCGGTTGGCCGGGGCGACCAGCTCTTCGGCGATATGTTCGCTCAGATTGACCTTGACTTCGCGGGCGACGCCGGAGAAGTTCTGATGGTTCAGGATGGTGATGATGCCCAATGCGATCAGCAGATAGAACAGACCGTTCAAGGCGCCGCGCCAGGTGCCCAGCACGCCGGCCATTTTCTGTTCATGCGGGGATTTCGCCGCCGTGGTGTAGCCCGCACCGATCCAGCTGGCACGGTGCAGGATCGAGGTGAAGATCGTCAGACATACCATCAGCAGGTTGAAATCCCGCAGATTCTTGACGTCGAAACTGTTCAGGAAACTTTCGCCCGGCACACGGTCGCTCATGACCGGAATGATCTCCCCGGTCCAGCTGAATTTCCACAGGATGAACACCACGAACACCACCATCAGCGGGAAGAGCACCATCCCCTGGACCGAGTCGGCGATCAGCATGGAAAGGGTGCCGCCGAAACAGATCAGCGAAATGGCCAGGATCAGACAGATGATGATGATCAGCATGAAGGTCGGGACCGTGATCCCGAAAATCTCGAATTTATGCGGCAGGTCGAGGAAATAGATGAAGAAACGGGCGGCGATGGCGGGCATGATCATGTTGGCAAGCATCTCGGAGATCGAGCGCAGGGCCGACGCAAAAATACGGAACTTGCGGTTGTAGCGCATTTCCAGGAACTGGCCCAGACTCATCGCCCGGGTCTCGCGGAACCGGTAGGTGCAGTAGCCGTAAAGTCCCAGCGCGATCCCCAGCGGGGAGATCAGGCTGTTCCAGAAGGCCACGGCAAATCCGGTTTTGTAATGCACTTCCACATAAGCGATCAGACCTGTGACCGCCAGTGCGCTGGCCACGTCGCCCATACTGAGCACATACCGGCCCGCGCAGCGTCCCGCGGAAAGGAAATCCGCCACGCCGTGCACATACTTTCTCGAATACATTCCCAGCCCCATCACGAACGCCGTGGGAATAATGACGATAAGCCAATCGATCCAGCCCATCTTGTTCCTCCTGTTGATATTTGTTTTGTTGTGTGAGTCATCAATAAGCTTGAACTATAGCATCAATTTCAGCCGTTGTCAAGAAATTTCACCGAGAAAAATAACTTTTTGGTTATTCTGGACTGCACCGCCGCGCGGAAAACTGAAATCGGTTTTTATGCCGAAAAAACCGGTTGTCACCGCAATGGGGTCTTGCGAAATGGGCGGAGTGCTGTATATTATCTTTACGGAAACCTCCAATACGATAAGGATATGCAAGATCATGAAAAAAGCCGTATCTCTGCCGATTTCAGCAGAAAAATGAAAGACCGGATCAAACCGCTGCATGGCGTCAACAACAGTCCGTTGAGTCTGTATGAACCGCCGAAAGGGTTCCGGGAAGCCGGAATCCCATTCTGCCGTCTGCACGACACCGGAGGGGCTTACGGCGGCTCGCGTTATGTGGATATCCCGAATATTTTTCCGGACTTCGACGCCGATCCGAAGAAACCCGAATCCTATGATTTCGCATTCACCGATGCCTATCTGACCCAGCTGCATGCTGCGGGAACGCAGATCTTCTACAGGCTCGGCGTGACTATCGAGAACAATTACCGGATCAAGGGTTACCGCAACCATCCGCCGAAGGATTTCAGGAAATGGGCGGAGATCTGCGCCGGCGTGGTGCGGCATTATAACTGCGGCTGGGCCAACGGCTTCAAATTCGGGATCAGGTATTGGGAAATCTGGAACGAACCGGAAAATCCGCCGATGTGGAGCGGCACCCGCGAACAGTATTTCGAATTATACCGGATCACTTCGAACCGCCTGAAAAAGGAATTCCCCGACCTCAAAGTCGGCGGCTATGCCTCCTGCGGCTTCTACGCCGTGAACCGCCCCAACTGCACCGACTTCTACAAGGGATTCGTCACCTGGTATGATGAATTCCTGAAATTCGTGACTGCGAAAAAGACGCGCTGTCCGCTGGATTTCTATTCCTGGCATCTCTACACCTGGGATCCGGAAGAGATCATCCTCCATGCCCGGTACGTTGATTCCAAATTGAAGGAATACGGTCTGTCCAAGGTCGAAAACATTTTCAACGAATGGAACTATATCACGAAAAAACCGGACCGCCGGTTCCTGGAAATGAAGGACAACGAGGGCGCATCGTTCGTGAGCGCAGCGTTCTGTCTGATGCAGGATTCCCCGGTCGACAAGGCCATGTATTACGACGCCTATCCGGCACGGGCGTATTGCGGACTGTATCATTTCCCCGGGGCGCGCACCACGCAGACCTATTCCGCATTTGCCATGTGGAACCGGCTTTACAAGCTCGGCGGACACTGTGACGCCCAATCCGACGGGGCAAAACTCTACACCTGCGCTGCGGCGGACCGGACCGGCAAGGCCTGGTTCATCACCAACTTCAACGCTGAAAGCCGCAGCGTGACGCTGGACCTGAAAGGGGCGCAGCTGAAGGAATTCACCGCCCGGATCATCGACCGGAGGCATGACAATGCACCCTTTGCGCTGTCGAAACAAATCGTGATGCCGCCGTATTCCACTTTGCTGCTGACCACGGTCAAAGACGAACCGGAAAAAGCCGCGAAACCCGGACGGAAACCGGCAGCTGCCGTCCATGCCGGACTGGATGACACCACGGCGAAGAAAGGAAAGAAAAAATGATCGGAAAACTCTGCGCCGGAACGGAAACCGAACCGAGATGCTTCATCGGACTTTTCCCGCCGGAAATCAGAACGGTCGCCATCCCGGCGCCGTCCATGCCGGGCGATTCGCCGGAAAAGGTCGATTTCTGCCTGAAACTGCTCCGGGGAGCCGGACTGAACGTGAAAGTGACTCCCCATGCCCGGCTGAACGAACCGGGCGTCTCGCGGGACAGCATCGTGGATGTCAGGATACGCGCCGCGGACCTGGAACAGGCCTGGCTGGATCCCGAAGCCGATATCATCCTCTGTCTCCGCGGCGGCTGGGGCGGCATCGACCTCATCGAAACCCTCGACTGGGACAAGCTCCGCACCCGGCCCGATATGCGGGTGATCGGCTTCAGCGACATCACACTGCTGCATATGGCCATGCTCCATGAAAAGGCGGGTCATCCCCTCTGCGGACCTTCGCTGCGCGGACTCTATGCTTTGGATCAGGAGAGCCTGGAAACGTTCCGGACCGTGGTGTCCGGCGGGATCCCTGCCCCGCGTCAGCTGAATGTCCTGCGCGCGGGCTCCGCTGCCGGACCGATCCTGGCCGGACATCTGCAGCGACTGGCGCTGGCCAACCGGACGCGTTTCAAACCGGAACCCGCCGGCAAGGTGATCTTCACGGAATGTCCGCGTCTGACCCGTCCGGAAGTCACCGCCGAATGGGAAAAACTGCGCACGGACGGCTTTTTCAAAGACTGCGCCGCGGTCGTGTTCGGCCGTCTGAACGGCTGCGGCGAAGAGGAGGAAGCCGTGATCCGGGAATTTGCGGAAAGCCTCCCGGTGCCGGTGTTCAGCGGTTTCCCCTACGGACATACCCCGCAGAATCACATGCTCGATCTGCGCCGGAGCGTGCGGATCACCGCCGCGGGACAGCTGTTTTTCGAATGAAAGCTCCGGAATGAAATCATTGATTTGATTTTTTCATTTCCCGGTGTTATATTAAGCTGATGGATTGACAATAAACAATATTTGACGAAAGGAAAAATGTTTATGAAAAAACAGGCCATCGCGATCGCCGCTCTGGGAGCATGCGCGTTTTTCGCATCGGCGCAGGCCGGCGAGGGAACCGTGAATTGCATTTTCACTCTGCCCATTGCCGAACTCACGGTCACGACCACGACCATAACCACCGTCACGGATGAAAATGGCAATATCATCAAGGAAAACAAAGCCACCACCAGAAAAGTTGTAGACGCGATCAGTCCGGATCTCGGCGATTATACTTATGAGGAATACGGCGGCGTTCTGCTGCCATATTACAGAGGATACTACTACATTGACGGCGTCTGGGTGTGGCGCGGCCATGGCAAGGCGCCGATCCCGCCGCCGAGGTTCCGCCCCCGTCCGGCCCCGAAGCCGGGTGCGGGCAAGCCAACTGTTCCCGCCGCCAAGCCGGTTTCGGCCAGACCTTCCTCCGGAGTGCCGTCGTCTTCGGCCAGATCGGTTTCCGCCTCCCCTGCTCCTGCGAGAACAGCGGCCCCGAAACCTGCGCACACCGTCCACGCCCCTAAAGCGCCGAAAGCGCCCAAGGCAGCAGGCCGGCCGCCCCGCTGACCGCGGACTTAAAGGAAAATCTGAAAAGCAAGCCCCGTCCAGTTTAAGGCAGGGCTTGCTTTTTTTGCCGCAAAATCCTATTTCTTCTGAAGTCCGGCGGCATATCTGCCGGGGGAGACCTTGAATCTTTTCTTGAAATCCTTGCAGAAAAAACTGACGGAAGAATAGCCGCATGCGGCGGCCGTTTCCTTGACCCCCGCATGGCCGAGCATCTGTTCCGCCTGTTCCATACGGACCTGTTTGCAGTATTCACCCGGCGAACATTGAAAATACCGGTGAAACAGACGGTTCAGCGTGCTGATGCTGACCCCCGCCTCTTTGACCATGCTGGAACGGGACGGCACATTTCCCGGATCCTGTTCGATCAGGGAGAGGACTTTTGCCACCGGTTCCGGCAGGCGGGAGCGTTTTTCCCGGTTGATCGTGCAGAACAGGGAGAAAAGCTGCGGATCGATTTCTCCGTTTTTCTCCGGATCGAAAACCGCATCGATGACCTGGTCGAATCCCGCCTCGATCTCCGGCCGGGACAGACGGCCGATCACGGCCTCCTTGCCAAACAGGACCGTCAGCAGATGGATTGAATTGGAAAACTGGTCCAGCAGGATGACTTTTTTCTCCCCTTCCGAAACCGCCTGCAGCACAAATTCGCCCTGCCGCCTGCGCAGAAAAAACAGGTCGCCGGGATGGAGCATGGTGCTTTTGTCTTCGGTCGTCAGACGGAATTTTCCCCGGGTGATCAGTTCCAGCGAAGCCCCGCCGTTCAGGGAGACGGGATAACAGGTCCGGTGCCCTTTGTTCCAGCGGCAGAGTCCGGCGCCGATGCACCCGGACAGCAGGATCTCCCGGGCCGACGGATATCGGATCCGGAAATCCTCGTCATAACCTGCCGGATAAGGTTGTTTGCGGATGCAGGGATAAAACATGGACATGAGAAAGACCTCCTACAGGGACTCAAAATACATGTCCTTTTCAATTTTTCAAGAGCAGGAAAATGAATTTTTCAGGATATGATCATTGATAGGCAAATGAAACAGATCTTCCATTCATTGAACCAAAAATACAATTTCACGGACTTGAATTTTCCGGAATAATGTATTACAATATCATTGGAAGGATTTTTCAATCGGAAATTTCTATAAAAATCGGCGAAAGGGAAACAAGATGAAAAAGAAAACCGTTTTCAACTCATCTCTCATACCTCATCTCTCATACCTGAAGCGTAAAACGGCCTGCCGTTTTACGCTGATAGAGCTCCTGGTCGTGATCGCGATCATCGCGATCCTGGCGGGACTGCTGCTGCCGGCCTTGAACAGTGCAAGGGAAAAGGCCCGGGCGATCAGCTGTGTCAACAACTTCAGTTCGCTCGGGAAGGCCGCTCTCATGTATGTCCATGACAACAAGGAATATTATGCCATATATGACAACAGCTACGGAGTCGTTCCCTCCCCCGACACCAGAAAATTTATTTTCGGCAGTACCAATGACAACGGACTTCTGCTGCCTTATCTCGGGACCAAAGGCTATATCGGAAGGATCGACGACAAAGGAAACAGAGGCCTTTTCGTCTGTCCCAGCCGGACAGGAACAAAAGGCTCCATCAGTTATACCATCGGATTCAACGTTCATTTCGGCACTCCCAACTACGGGGGATCGTTCGATATGACCAAAGCCGGATTGATCCGGCATCCTTCCCGTGCCATGTATCTGGCCGAAACCGAACTGGCAAAAGAAACCAAAGTTCCAAAACTCACATTCTACAATGACTCATATATGATGTGGGTCGGTTTCCCCCACAGCCGAAGAGCGGTCTCGCTTTATTTTGACGGACATGCGGATCTCCGTCAGGAAAACACGGTCGCGAACTGGGATACCCGCACCGTCCGCGACAAGTATTACTGGCGGCCGTTTGAGAATTGATTCGAACATGAAAAAGCTGCTTTTCACCATACTGGCCGGAACCGTCCTGCTGCTGTCAGCGGAAAACCGGAAAGCCGAAATCTCCGGACCGTCCGGAAACGTCGGAGAAATGCAGATCACCGGAAACCTGGACAATCCCGTAGTAAAATTTGCCGCGGCTGAGCTTCAGCGTTTTCTGAAACAAAGCACAGGCAAGGAAGTCCCGGTCGGGGAAAAAATCGATCCGGACAAATTCAGCCTGATCCTGGGGGACCATCCCGAAGCGAGGAAAGCCGGACTGGATCTCAGCAAGCTTCCCGATGAGGGATATTACATCCGGAGAATCGGAAATCGTCTTTATATCGCAGGGAACGATTCTTCAAAAGACGATCCTGTCCGGAATAAATACCGCACGAATTTCCGCCGGGGGACGCTGAGCGGAGTTTACGATTTTCTGGAACGTTTTACCGGGACGCGCTTCTTCTTTCCCGGAAAATACGGCACGATCGTGCCCGTCCGGGACGGACTGTTCCTGCCGGAAAAGATCGACATCATGGAAAGTCCCGACATGCCGATCCGGAATCTCTATTACGGCGGCAAATGCCGGACCTATGATCCGGCCATCCCCATGCCGGATATCCACAGCATGACCCACCTGCGTCTGCGCCTTTCGGAAAAACGGATCTATTTCGGCCATGGACTGGCAGCCCTTGAGCTGGTGGAACGGTTCGGCAAGAGCCACCCCGACTATTTTGCGCTGCGGGATGACGGTCAGCGCTACAATGATCCGAATATGCCTTATCCCTGCCAGCTCTGCTTCACCAGCGGCGTAGGCGAAGAGATCTATCAGGATATCAAGGCCTATTTCACGGGGAAACCGGCCTCCAGCCGGGGCATGAAACGCTGGCATTACAATGCCGCCATGGATGGCTTTTTCTGCGTGATGCCGCAGGATTCCATGTATTGGTGCCGCTGCGAAAAGTGCCGGAAAATCGCCGATCCGAAAGACGTGTTCACGCCCAAGGGACGTCAGGCCATCAGCAACCACATGTTCAAGTTCACGGCCGACCTGGCGAACCGGCTGAAGAAAGAAGGGATCGAAGGCAAACTGAACCAGATGGTCTATCTGCCTTACGACATGGTCCCCGACTGCGATATCCCGGACAATGTTTATCTCCAGGTCGCGGTCAACGGCACGGACAAAGAGATCCCCGGACAAAGAAAAAACAACCGGCAGATCCTGGACTGGAACCGGAAAACCGGACGGAAGGTTTCCGTCTGGACCTATGCCATGGGAAAACACATGAGCAAGGCGATCCCAGGGATCCCCGCCATGATGCCGCGGGAAACGGCCCGGTTCCTGCAGCATTATCGCAAGGGTCTGAACGGCGCTTTCTACGAATCCGAAACGGACCGGTTCATCTTCAATTATCTCAATTATTACGTCATGGCCAAAATGATGTGGAACAGTTCGCAGGATATCGAAAAACTGCTGGATGACCATTACCGCGTCATGTTCGGCAAAGGCGCACCCATGATGCGGCAGGTCTTCGGGGAAATGGAATCCTGCTGGGTCGACCGGATCGTCAACAACACGGTCATCGATGAACTGGGGCCGAGGACGCAGGTCCCCGGCGACCGGCAGATCTGGACCGAAATCTATTCGCAGGAAAAACTGCGGAAATGGAGCGGCCTTTTCGAATCCGCCCGGAAAGCGGCGGCCGGAACTCCGGCTGCCGAACGAATCGTTTTCATGCGGGAACAGATGCTCGCGCCGCTGGAAAAAGCAAATGAAAACTTCTGGAAGCTCCAGTCCGGCATCGATTCCTGGAAAACTTATGTTCCCGGAAACGTATATCTCCGTCCCTGGCAAGGCGAGGTCAATGAGGTCAGCTCAAAAATCTCCCTTTCAATCGAAGACGGCGCGCTGGTCCTGAAAGGCGATTTCGAAGAACCCCGGATGAAAGACATCATTGCCGAGGCGGTCCGGAACGACGATCCGAAAACCTGGGCGGATTCCGATCTGGAATTCTTCATCAATCCTTCCGGCGACCGGAAAACTTATTTCCATTTCGTCATCAATTCCAACGGCGTCGTAAGCGATTACCGCCGCGAAGTGAACAGCGCAAAAGGCGACATCACCTGGAACAGCGGAGCATCCGGCAAAGCGGTCAAAAAGGAAAACGGCTGGACAGCGGAGCTCCGGATCCCCCTGAAGAGCCTGGGAAAACTGGCGGATGCGGTCCCGGTGAATTTCGCAAGGCACCGCGCACTGAACGGCAAGCAGCCGAAGGAAATCTATTATCAGTGGAGTCCGCAGCCGAGTTCGAGGATGGGCGGGTTCCATGCCATAGACAAATGGGGAGTCATGATCATCGGCAAGGCACCGGAAAAACTGATCCCCTTCGGCGATTTTTCCGAAGATTCGCCGAAAACCGGCTGGCGCGGATGCTGGCGCGACAAGGGAAAGGACGGCAAACAGATTGCCCGGTTCGACAGCCGGATATTCATTTCCGGCGGACGCAGTCTTTATTTCAAAAACATCCCCGGCGGACGCATCAGCGGCGGCTTCACGATCCCCGGCATGAAACCCGGAAAGAAATACCGGCTTTCCTACTACATCAGGACTGAAAATATCCGCGGCAAAGACGGCGCCGGTTCCTATCTTTATTTCAATCAGGGACTCGGGAACGGTTATCCTGCCGCCCGGATCACCGGGACCCATCCCTGGCACCGCCTCTCTTTCAAGTTCACCGCGCCGGCAGCAACCGGAAAGGACCGGGTCCCCATTCTCGGAGTCTGGATCTGGTTCGCCGAGGGCGAGGCGTGGTTCGACAATGTCGAACTCGAAGAGCTGAAATAAGCGGCTTCTTCCCGGATTATTCCGTTTTTTTGCAAGCCATTTCAAGTCCGATCAAGACTGTCAAATGGCTTTTTTTGCGCAAAATCTCAAAAGAAATGCACAAAATATCATTGTCAAAATTCTTGAATTGGATTATAATTACCGTATGAACGAAGATCATGGTTTTTCGATAATGATTTATCATACAATAAAAAGGAGCTGAACTTATGAAAAAACACCTGGATCCGAACGGCATGACCGCGGTCATGCGGCCTCATTTTACCCTGATAGAACTGCTCGTGGTAATAGCGATCATTGCGATTCTGGCGGCGATGCTGCTGCCGGCGCTGAACAAGGCCAAGGAAACCGCCAGGGGGATCGCCTGTGTCAGCAAAATCAATTCCGTGATAACTACGCTGCGGAATTACTCCGATGAATATAACTCCTGGCTGCTGCCGCCCATGCCGTCGACCTCGACTTACTGGACCATGTTCCTTTACAACCGGAAATATGGGGTATTCAATGTCTCAAACGACAGATGGCAGGACCTCTGGAAAAGCAAATCCCCCTGGCATTGTCCTTCTGAACCCGAACATAAATCCTCGCAAAGCGGTTATACCGTCGACGGTGCATGGACCGATTACGGGATCAATTCCGCGGCCACCGGTTTCCGACCGGCCATAGGCAGCTGGAAAAAATATCAGTGGATGAAATCGCCGTCAAACCGGGTCTGGATGGCAGACACCCGCGGGACCCCGGTCGGTCCGCCCACCTATTTCGGTGTCAATTCAGGCCATCTGACCAATTTCGAACAGCTGAAAAACCGTCATCTGAACACCGCCAATTTCATTTTCCACGACGGCCATTATGAGAAACTGAATATCCTGAAACTGCCGGTGCAGGCTGGCAAGGACGGCCAGAATATTGCCCGGGAACAGGGTACTGATGCCAGCACTCAAGTTCCCTATCCATACTGAACCCCCAAAGGGAGACGATCCAGATGAAACTGGCAGTTCTGTTGTCGGCGATCGCCTCGGCCGTAGTGCTGAACGGCGCGGAAACCGTCCGGGACCAGCGTCCTCCGCTGGATAAGAGCGGTTTCCGGAAAACCGTGTGGAGCCAGGTGAACCCCTGGTTCCCGTTCAACAAGCAGCCGGTGCATGATCTGGGCGGACCGAATGTCGCTTACCGCCAATTCACCGGAAAAAACATCTGGGGACAGGGATTCAAACTGCTGGATGAATACGGTCTGGACGCCCTGCAGGTGGAAGTCAATGAGCCCGCGGGCTGGCTGGAAACTTACCGGACCATGCTGAACGAAGCGAAGGCCCTCGGTTCCAAAATCAAACTGGCCCTGTTTTTCGGGTGCTATTCCAAGACCCCGGAAAAGACTCTGGAGAACCTGAAAAAAATTCTCGGAAAAATCCGGGAAGAGCTGAAATCCCATCCCAACGTCCTGCGGGTGGGAAACCGGCCTGTGATCGTGATCTACAACCCGGGCAAATATCAGCCCGAACAGTGGAAAATGATTTTCGACGGACTGGACAAGGCGTTCGATGTGCCGTTCATTTATCTGACCTGCCGGATGGGCAAAGAGGAAAAAATGCGGCGATATCTGCAGGTATTCGACGGTGTCACCCATTACGGCAGCAATGGCTTGAAAGGACAGCAGACCGGGGCTGAAATGCTGGAACGGCTGATGAAAAAGGAGTTTCCGCAGAAGATCTTCGACGGCGGAGTCCACAGCACCTATACCTGCCATTTCCACATGGGCGGTCTGGAAGTCGATTTGAGCAGCAACTACCGGAAAAGTTTCGATATCTGGCTGAAAACCGACCCCGATTCGATCCAGATCACCAATCTTTTCGACCATTATGAAAACTCGCTGATCTTCCCGTGCTATGAACGGGAGGATTTCATGCTGCGCTACATGCAGTACCGGATCGCGAAATGGCGCGGCAAGCCATTTCCCGCCATGAAGACCCCCGAACTGGTCGTCACCAACCACATCCAGATCCTGCTGGGACGTCAGAACCTGGATTTCGAAGTCCTGGGCTTCCCGATCGATTCGGACAGGAAGGAAGTCATCGTCCAGCTCGACCTCTGCAATACGGCAGGTGAAGTCCTGCGCCGGTTTCCGCCGAAAAAACTGGTTCTGGATGAATTCCGCGCAGAGCGTTTTTCCGTTCCGTCTGCGAATTACGCAGGGGAACGCGGTGTCGTTCCCAGACTGAACTATACCTGGAACGGAAAAACCTATAAGATGAATTTCAATCCGATGACCCTGATTTCTCCGAGCATCCGTTCTTACCGGATGTACTGGGCGCGGTCGACCCGGAATGCGCTGAAAACGCAGGGGTCGGATTACTGGACCCTGAACGGCAACGGTCCCGGCGGAACCTCCGTTCCGGAACACGGGATCTCGGTATTTGCCGGCAAGCGGGTTCCGACCTGGGGCAAGGACCGGCAGAAAGGATATCTGCGGCACGGGTTCAAACGCGACGGGTTGGAATTTTATTTCACCGGCAACCAGCGGGGTTTTCTTTCCAATGAACTGGCGCTGAACACGCCCGCTCCCGGACAGGCGCTCCACTGGTATCACCTCGAAATGGAAAACCGCGACGGGTTGAAATGGCAGAGCCTGCCGATTTGGGAGGCCGACGGTTCGCGGGCGGCGGAAGTCAACGTCCCGATCCTCCTGAATGACGGCAGCATCCGGGATTTCCGGATCGAAGGCGCGCGCGTCCCGTTTTTCCATTATCCCTGCAACGAAGATCATCAGAAATTGCTGCTTGACGTGTCCGGCTACATGCATAACGGGTCCATCAACGGATCGGGTTACGGCGGAGGCCATCTGGGGTATACCGGATATAATTATTACCACAACGGCCCGGTATCGGTCAAAAATCCGGAACAGCCTTTCAGTATCTTCAAACGCGACCCGGACGGACGCGGTTTCCTGCGCTTTTCCGGCAAAGATCATATCACGATCATGGGCAGCACTGCCTTCCCCGGCGCCTCAACGTACGAACTGACAGTCCGTCCCGCCGAACTCGGCAAGACCATGGGGCTGCTTGGCAGCGGCAACAATCAGATTTCAGTGAAGATCCTGCCGGACGGAACGGTCCAGGCGGCCCGGGGAGCGGAAACCGAAGGCCAGGGCGGCACTGCGCCGAAGAGAAAGTTTGTTTCCCGGATCGATTCGAAAACCAGGATCGAAGCCGGGAAATGGACCCGGATCGCCGTGGTGTATGACTGCCGGAAACTGCAGCTATACATTGACGGAAAACTTGAAAATGAAGCAGACAGTCCCCCGGTCCGCGCTCATGACTGGATCAATCATCTTCTCGTCGGCGCTTCGAATAAATGGGTCTGGGATCCGATCGAACATTTCAAAGGCGATATTTGCAACATTCGGATCTACGGCCGCAATCTGGCCCCGGAAGAATTCCTGACCGGACAGCTGCCTCCACGGAAGAAAAATCCGTATGAACGGAAAACAATCACGGAAACCCTGCTGAAAACCGACATTTCCGAATACAGCGGTCTGTCCGCCGGAAAAGACGGTCTGACTCTGACGAAACAGACGGCTGTGCTGTCCAGAAAACGCTTTGCCGCCGATCCAGATGCGGAATATGTTTTCACGCTCAAAATGAAAAATCTGAGCGGAAAATCCTATCCCGTCTACATCGGAGCCGCCGTGGCGGGCATATCCGCCCGTCAGGTCTATTCCATCCCCGGCACGGAAACCGAACTGCTTCAGGATGTGAAAAAAGGTGATTCGACTATCCGGGTCAAAAACGTCTCCGGCTGGAATCCGAACGGATTCATGGCGTTCAATGCGGATCCCATGGGGACCGATAAACCGAACCGGAAGCTGGCAGCCGTCAAAAGCATCGACCGCGGCACCGGGACGATCACCTTGAAACAGGGCGCCCCCTGTGCGGCGAAAGCGGGCAGTCTGGTCCGCGAACATTGCGACGGACCCACTTACAACTGGGCCGGTGCGGTATTTGCCCAGGCCGGCAAAGAAGTCAGTTTCAAAGGACGGCTGAAAGGCATTGCCCAAGGCTGGCCGGCTGCCGGCTGTTTCTGGCCCGGAACACGCCAATTCCAGCTGATCATCATACCGATGGGCGCTGTTTCCGCGGAAAATCCGCTGGTTTTCTCCGAAATCAGACTGGAACGGATCACCCGGAAATAAACCGGCTTCCGCGAAATTTTGTCCGACTGGTCGGACCTGTCGGACAAGTCGGACCTGTCGGACAAGTCGGACGCCGCGGAAGACTACGCATGACGCGAGATCACCGGGATGCTTTTGAGATCGCATACCGCATCATGCCTTGCGCGTGCTCCCGAAAAATCCACATTTTCCCCGATTCACCATTTGAAAAAACGGCATTTATGCATTACTTTACCCATAAATATCAGGAAAACGGAACATTTTAATTTCAAGGAGAGAGCCCGATCATGAAACGTATAGGAATCGGCTGCGGTGTGATCATTCTCATCGCCATCATTGCAGCAATTGCGCTGCCGGACAAATCCGAAAAATCCGGGAAAAAGGCTGTCACCGCAGAAAAAGCAAAAACCGAGGCGAAAACGGAGTCCAAATCCAAATCCGCTCCGGCTAAAAACGACAAGGAAAAAAACGACAAGGCTCCGGTCACCAGCGATTCCGGCAGCCGGCCGAAAGCTCCGCCCAAGCGGACGCTGGAACAGGCCCTGGCCGAACTGGACAGCATGATCGGACTGCGGGAAGTCAAAGCCGAGATCCATAAACTGGTGGATTACACCAAAATCGTGCAGGCCCGCAAAGCACAGGGGCTCAAAGTTCCCTCGATCTCCTATCACTGCGTCTTCACCGGTAATCCCGGCACCGGCAAAACCACCGTCGCCCGCATTCTCGGCGACATCTACCGCGAACTCGGGATCCTGAAATCCGGCCATCTGGTGGAGACCGACCGTTCCGGCCTCGTCGGCAGTTACGTCGGCCAGACCGCGATCAAGACCAACAAGCTGATCGATTCCGCGCTGGACGGCGTCCTCTTCATCGACGAAGCCTACGCGCTGGCCGGAGGCGGCAAATCGGATTACGGTCAGGAAGCGATCGCCACCCTGCTCAAGCGCATGGAAGACGACCGCGACCGCCTGGTCGTCGTCGTGGCCGGTTATTCCAAGGAAATGCGGCTCTTCCTCGAGGCCAACAGCGGCATGCAGTCCCGGTTCAACCGCTACATCAATTTCCCCGATTATTCCGCTCAGGAACTGGTCGACATGTTCAAGATGCGCGCCAAAAAGAACCAGTTCACGCTTGCTCCCGGACTGGAGGAAAATCTGCTCAAGTATATGAAGAAAATCACGCGCCATCCCGATCCGCGTTTCGGCAACGGCCGGTTCGTCCGGAATCTTTTTGAAAGTGCGGTCGAACGGCAGGCGATGCGCCTCGCCTCGCAGAAGAATCTTTCCAAGGAACAGCTGATGGTCCTGAATTCCGCCGATGTGATCCCGCCTGAAGCAATCATCGAACAGAAAGAAGTTTCCCTGCAGCAGGTTCTGGGCGAACTCGACCAGCTGATCGGCATGAAATCGGTCAAGAACGAGGTCCGCAAAATGGCCGAATTCTGCCAGATCGCCCGGGAACGCGAAAAGGCCGGCATGAAAAATGCCAAAATCAGTTATCACTGCGTCTTCACCGGCAATCCCGGCACCGGCAAAACCACCGTCGCCCGGATCATGGCCCGCGTCTTCAAGGCGCTCGGCATCCTCGAAAAGGGCCATCTGGTCGAAACCGACCGCTCCGGTCTGGTCGCCAAATATGTCGGTCAGACCGCCGCCAAGACCAACGAGGTGATCGACCGTGCCTTGGGCGGCGTCCTCTTCATCGATGAAGCCTACACCCTGGTCGGCGGAGGCGGTCAGGATTACGGGCAGGAAGCGATCGCCACGCTGCTCAAACGCATGGAGGACGACCGCGACCGCCTGGTTGTGATCGTGGCCGGATATTCCGACGAAATGAAGAATTTCATCGACGCCAATCCGGGCCTGAATTCCCGCTTCACCCGCTACATCCATTTCCCGGATTACACCAATGCCGAGCTGGCCGACATGTTCAGACTGTTCGCCAAACGCAGCCACTATACCCTGTCGAAGGAAATGGACCGGAATCTTGTGGCCTGCATGGCGTATCTGCGGAAGAAACAGGGCAAGCATTTCGGCAACGGCCGGTTCGTCCGCAATCTCTTCGAAAAGGCCATCGAACATCAGGCCGGCCGTTTGACCAATCTCAAGGAACGCACTCCGGAAATGCTGACCACGCTGGAACTGACGGATATCGGCCTGCGGATCAAGAAACCCGCCGGCAGCTCCGCGAAAAATCCTGCAAAGTAAGAGAAGAAACAGCCATTTTCCGGCGGGCCGCCGGGAAAATAAGACCTATATGTCCTATAAGACCTATAAGTCCTATTTTGCCTGCACACGCACCTGAAAAAATAATCGAAATTTTTCTTTCCCCCTCTTGACATTTGACGTTTTCGGTGTATAATTTAAACTGACTTAGTCAGATCATTGTCGACCGGAAAGAATCGGATATGAATATTCAGTCGGAAACGGTGCGCAGATATGTTCTCGAACATCTCGAGGACGGCAGTTTTGCCGTCGGCAAACGCCTGCCCGGATTCCGGAAGATCGCGGAGGAATTGAACGTCTCCGGCCCCGTGGTCCAGAACGCGCTCAACACGCTGGTGAACGAAGGCATCCTGACAGCTACGCCGCGGTCCGGGTTGTATGTGGACCCGGACTGGACATACCGTGAGATCCGCGGTTCCCTCCGGGTTTACCTCACCGGCCACCTGCTCCCATGGCTGGAGAAGTTCCGCGCTGAAATGGGCAGGGAATTGCCCCAGCTGCATGTTTCCACCCGGTTTCAGCGCTGTCCCCTGGAAATCACCACCACCATACCTGCCCAGTCCCGGCACGAGGAATTCATGGATCTGATGCCGATATTGAAAGAATGTTACCCGGACCTGAACCCGTTCTATGCCGAACAGCTCAAGCCTTTCACCACTGGCGGAAGACTTACGGCCTTGCCGTTCGTCTTTTCGCCCCGTCTGATCGCGCTCAACCGCCGCATGCTCCGCGAAGCGGGATGCGCCGAGCCGTCCCCATCATGGACAATTTCCGATTTCGCCGCGCTGATTGCAAAATTGCGGGCAAAATTTTCGCAGGAAGTGATTTTGAGCCATCTCTCGATCTGGTTTTTCTGGATCAATTTTGTTTTGAGTTGCGGCGGCACTCTGTTCGATCCGCAGGACCCGAAGACGGTCCGGTTCGATTCCCCTGAATCACTCGAAGGACTGCGCATTTCCCGGGAACTGTGCCGACCGGCCGCCGCGGAGATTCCGCTGTGCGACAGTGCCGTTACGATCATCGACCGCCAAACCCTTTGCCGCCTCCGGGATGAAATGAAAGATGGCTGGCTTTATCTTCCAATACCCGGCAATACACCCGAACATACCGGAATTTCCATGCAGGCAACTGAACTGTTTGCTGTCCGCCGCGACAGTCTGGACCGTGATCTGATCGCGCCGATCATCCGCTTTCTCTGGTCGGAAAAATTCCAGGACCATCTCGCAACCATCCGCTATGGTATTCCGATCCGGAAGAGTTCCGCGAAAAAATCATTCGCCGACTGCCGCGAACCGGATTCCCTGTTCCGACGCTATTGTCCGCAGATCCGCAATGAGTATCTGATTTCCGATCCCGATCTCATGCTGCTGGTCTCCAGGGGTATCTGCAGGATTCTTGCCGGTCCGGGGAAACTGGAAAACGAGGTCGCCGATCTCGCTTTCGCCGTCCGCAAATATATTGAATACAGGTGGTGAAAAAGAAATAAAACAGAAAGGAAAAGAACCATGAACATGCCGAAAGACAAGAATGATTTAAAAACCTCATCTCTCATACCTCATCTCTCATACCTGACAAGTGATCAGAAATCAGTTTTCAGTAATCAGCAAAAGACCGCCGCCAACTCATATTTCATATTTCATATTTCATATTTTACTTTGATCGAACTCCTCGTGGTGATCGCGATCATCGCGATTCTGGCGGCGATGCTGCTGCCTGCGCTGAACAATGCCAGGGAACGGGCAAGAGGATCCATCTGCAGCAACAACCTGAAACAGCTCGGCACGGGAACGCAACTGTATATTGATGACAACAAGGAATTTTTTCCGCCGGCCTCCGATGAACTCAACCATTCGTGGTGCGCCCTCATTTCTCCATACATTCTGGGGATCAAGGAACTGAGCCAGTTCGATACGATCCGGGCAGAGTATAATAACAACAAAAGGAACCGGAATAAACTCGCCGTGTATCGGTGTCCTTCCCAAAAAATCGAGACATGGAACGACCGGAATACCGGTTTCTGGCGCTTTGTAGGCAACTATGTCCACAACGTAAACATGTGCAGGAAAAAGGACAAGGCAGGAAAAAAGCTGGGCTCCGTCCGCGAACCTTCCAAGATGGGATTGTACTGGGATGGAATGGGACCGTATCTCAACTCCAATGAGGGTCTGTCCAGAAACAGCATTACGCTGGGGAAGAACACCAATATCACCGGCTGTCCGCACAACCAGTCAACAAACATTGTCTTCGTTGCGGGCAACTTGCTTCCCGGAGCGAAACAGCAGCCACACCTCCCCATGTACATCAATCCTTCCGATTACCTCGATGACGATAACCAGCAGGTCTACCCATGAACAGAATGAACAGAATGAAAAAAACGGCGGCGGTGCTTTGCGTTCTGCCGCTGGTGCTCGCAGCCGGTCTTAAAATCGATATTGACGGACGCGATGACGGACTGAACATCAAAGCAGTGAAATGCAGTCCGAAGATGTCGTGGCAGCATCCGGCATGGGCAAAATCCCCGGGATATATGATCTTCACCCGCGGCGTGAACCCCAAATGGGGAGAATTTTTCTGCACTTTCGTCTCCGACAAGGATGGGGAAGTTCGAATCGCCCGGCGCGGACCGTCCAGCAAACCGACCGAAAATCACTGGATGATCTACAAAGACTTTTCGATCACGGGCGCGGAAGTCATATTCCATTCCGCCTGCAAGGCGGCGACCAGGGATCTTCCTCCCGGAGAAGAGCGCTGCGGTCACTTTCACGCCGTCACCGACTATGTCAAAGTCAAAGCCGATGTACCGGTGACACTCAAGTTCAAGATCCGGCGCGAGGGCACCTTCCCCGCGGACCGGTTCACCAAAGAAGAATATCAGCGCAAAATGCCGCCGAAAAAACTGGCTTTGCGGTTCACCGTCGACGGTCTGGCAGGAAGGATCCCGGTTGCAGTGGATGATCCCGGCAATGGCTATACCCGGGAAGAAACGCCGGTCCTCTTTTCCGGCGAAACTGGGAGTGTCGATCTCATTTCGCGCCCGGTCATCAAACAGGACTGGCAGAAATTCTCTTTTTCCTTCACGCCCCGGCTGGACGGGGAAATCGGGCTCCGCCGCAGAGCAGCAGGCCCGCTGGTCCGCGGGATCGCCGAGTGGGTCGAATTCCGCAATTTCAAGGTGACGGGAGCGGAACATTCCCTCGCTTTCCGGGCAAAGGTCAACACTTCTCCGGAAGGGCTGGAGCGCATGTGCAAACGCGCACAGCTCTGCGACAATATCCGTGTCAGAAAGGACCGGAAAGTCACGGTCGAATTCGAGGCGCGGACCGCAGCAGCCGAGCCGGAATCGCAATATGACAGAAAAGACTGGTTGTTTCTTCCTCAGAAATACCACGTGGGATGGCAGGATAACAGGATCCAGCTCCTCGCGGGTGACGACCGCGGTGCATCCTTCACCTGGGGCGGCTCCGGTTTTCACTCTCTGTCCGGTGAAAAGGCCTCCTTCGCCCATCCGGAAACCGGGAAGGCGCCTGCCTGCGATTTCTCCGTGCCGGTGGAAATTCTGGAAGAGGACGGGATCGCCCGCCGTGCGGCAGTCCGTTTCGGTTTTCCGCTCCCCGCGAAATCTTTCTACGATGTTAAAAATATCGCCGTCACCGATCCGCAGGGCAAAGCGGTCCCCGCCGCAGTTTACGCCACCGGCTACTGGCCGGACAAATCGGTCAAATGGGTATTCATCGAGTTCGAAACCGACCTGAAAGACCGCGAAAAGGCGGTCTTTTTCGTTAAGGGAGGAAAGAATGTCAGCCCCGTCCCCGGAAAAGTCCCCGCCGTTTCGCCTGACGGGAAAAAATACTGCATCTCCACGGGGAAGCTGAACGCGATCATCGACCCCGATTCCGATGCGCTGCTCAAAAATATCGTGTATGACGGGAAAAATTTCGGCGACCTGAAAATTGCCGCCGACAGGAATGCGAAAAGCCGCATCTTTGCCGTCAAAAGAGAAAACGACACCACCTTCCGCCTCGACGGCATGCTCGTTTCGAACCGATATACAGGCGGCTTCACCGCACGGCTGATCTTCGCCGGGAATTCGCCCGTGGTCAAAACGGTCATCACCTTCCGCGCGGACAATCTCGAACGCGAGATCAACGAACTTGATTCCCTGCATCTTTACCTCACCGCAGGCGCGGGGAAACTGGCCTCAGGCGGCGTGTTTCAGGGAAACGACCTGAAATACCAGATCAACGGTATGGAGAAACCGGGCTTCATGCCTGAAACCGACCGGTTCACCTCATCTTCCGGGACGGTCTCCTTTGCTTTGACCGATGCAGGGAAACGCTACCCCAAAGCGTTCGCGCAGAATGCGGACGGGCTTGACATCCAGCTGCTTCCGCCGCAGCCGTCCAAGGATTTCAACAGCGATCTGCCGGGGTATCTGCGTTTTCCCTACATGGAAGGGAAATACCGTCTCATGGCAGGGATGAACTTCACGGAAGAAGTCACGTTCGATTTCAGCGGCGGTGCGCTTTCCTCCCGCGATGTGGTTGCGGTCATTCCCGCCTCGTGGCACGCCCGTGCCGGCGCCGTCCGCGGAGTCTTTGCCGACGATACGGTCAAGGCCTTTGACGATCAGGCGGTCAAAGGTTTTCAGGAACATTTGAAGCTCAAGGCAGCCCAGCGCGAGTATGGTTTTCTGAACTGGGGCGACTGGTTCGGCGAGCGCGGCGGCTGCAACTGGGGGAACAACGAATATGATTTTGCCTACGGTCTGCTCACGTTGTTTGCCCGGACCGGCAACCGGGACGTCTTCCGCCTCGGCATACAGGCAGCCCGGCACCAGTCGGATGTGGACATCATCCACGCCACCGTTTACGGTAATTTTATCGGCGGCAACTACATGCACTGCGTCGGCCATACTGGACGAAGGGGTGAGCCCAGCGGCAAACCCGCTCCCTGGTTCTCCGGCGGTAATTGTCAGGGTTATGCTCAGGCCACCAACGGACACTCCTGGTGCGGCGGCATGTTCACCGCATTCCTCATGAGCGGCAAAGCCGATATCGGCGACTCCGCCCTGCTGCTTGCCGATGAAATGATCCGCTTTTCCAGTATTCCCTACAGCAATAAGGGAAATCCGCGCAGTCACGGCTGGATGCTGGAAGGGTTGATGCAGGCATTCGACGCCACGGGGAACAAAAAATACCTTGATGCGGGGAAAACCGTCGCCGACAGTTTCTTTGCGTGTCAAGCACTCGATAAGGGTGGAGCGTGGCCTCACGACCTGCCCCGCGGTTATCTGCGCGGCGGTCTCCGAAATGGGTTCGGAACAAGCTGTTTCCAGATGGGAATTGTCATTCAGGCTCTGCATCACTACTTCCTGCGGGCAAACCGGCCGGAGATAAAAAAGAATATTGCCGCAGCAGCAGGATGGATGCGAAAGGCCTACAACCCTGCGGCCATCGGCTGGCCGTATGTAGCTCTGTGGGATGGCAAGGCTGTCTGGGCGCCCAGTTCGTCGCTCAATATGCTGATGCTTGCCTCCAGTGCCGCTGACGGTGATCCGTCTGGAAATGAAATCATCCGCACGGGGATCGGACTTTACAGTCTGCGCGGCGTCGGACCGCAGGGGATCGGCAAGAATCTCGCTATGGATCTGGTCTTTGCTCCAGTTGCTTTCGAGATGCTCAAGTCGATGCCTGGCGAAAAAAAGTTCAACATGCAGAATTTCATCAGCGGAATTGCAAAAACCCCCCACCTCATGCGTTTACGGGGACCGGAACACCTGACGCTCGACCTGTCGCTCAAAGAACCTGACACGACGCTGTTTTTCGAGCGTGACTTCTACAATCCCCGCAAGGGAAGCGTCAGCGAATACAAAGTTGAGGTGAAAGATTCTTCGGGCAAGACGGTCTTCTCTTTCGGCGGCAAAGCGAACGACCGTGCCGATGTCGCGAAAAGCTGCATCCTCAGCGGGAAAAAGGGAGACAAATACACCATCTCCATCACCGACAACATCAGCAGTTACTGGGATGTCTACACGTCCAACCGGACTCCGGTGCGCGTACATATTTCCAAGGATTCGCAGTTTGCCAACGGTGTTTCTCTCTTTTTCGGCGTCCGGGTTCCTGAAGGCGTCAAGGACTTCACGGTCAAGTGCACTTCCTGTCACCTGGGTTCGTATGGGATCGTAACCATCGGTCCGGACGGCAAGGTAATGTCTATCGAATCGAAATACAATGACATGGTGCAGCTCCCCTGGACCAAGACCGGAAAGGCCATCCGCAGCGGCAGCGTCAGGATCGAACGGAAAGAACCATCCAAAGAGGAGGTTTACCATTTCTTCACCTGGTCGGCGGGGGATATTCTGATCGGCCTCAATGGTGTTCCTCCAGTGCTGGAATTCGTAAGATGATCCGCTGACCAGATGCCGGGTCTTCGGAAACGGACAGCGCTTTGAAAAACAGCCGATGCATGCTATATTATACCTGCGCGAAAAACTTGACATCCGATTATCGGCAGGAGACAAAATGATCATCAGAGACAATCTGGAATTTCATGCGGCGGAGCTGCGGAAAATGCCGGGATTCGACGGCTGGCTGCCGGCCCGGATCCCGGACGCCGTCGCGGGCAAACTTAACCGCCGGGCTCAATTCATCGCCGCCGATACCGTGACGGCGGAGATCCGGTTCGTGACCGATGCGCAGAATATTCGTCTAACCCTTTCCGCGATCAAACCGGAATTCGGGCTGGACCAGCTGGAAGTCCGGATCTTTTTCGGAAATTTCCTCTATCAGACCCATTGGCTCAAGCCGGGCGAGATCTCCACAGTTATGTTTTCCCCGCCGCCCGTGCTCCCAAGGATCAGGGACGAGTTTCTGCGGAAGGGACCGGGGATCGGCTTTGCACCGAATGTCTGCCGGGTGGTTTCCCAGCGCGGCAGCCTGATTTACTGCGGCATCGAAACTTTCGGGCACGCCGTGCGGCCGCCGGAAGCCTCGGAAAAGCCCGCAAAAACCTGTCTGTTTTACGGGTCCTCGATCACCAATTCCACGCTGGACGGCTTTCCTTCGGTGGTCGGACAGCGACTCGGCGTAGACATCATCAATCTCGGTCTGAGCGGTGCGTGCCATGTGGAACCGGAGCTGTCGGACTGGATGGCATCGCTGGACGGCTGGGACCTGGCGGTGTTCGAACTGGGGATCAATGCCCTGGGGCCCCTCGCCAGTGATGAATTCCGGTCCCGGGTCGATCATCTGCTGGAGGTATTCACCGCCCGGCATCCGGAAAAACCACTGGTGCTGCTCACAATCTTTCCTTCGTGGTACCGTCCGGCGTTCCTGAAAGATCCTGGGGACGAAAACCGGGACACGGTGTTCTGCGATATCCTGCGCGAACTTTACGGAAAATACCGGGCTAAGGGAAATCTGCATCTGGTGGAAGGCAGCGATATCCTGAACGACTGCTGTGCCCTGGGCGCAGACTGGGTCCATCCGAAGAATTACGGTCATGCCCTGATGGGTCTGAATCTGGCGGAGAAACTCAAAAGCCTGCTCTGATGCGGAATTCCGAAGCAGGGAATCCGGAAAAAAAACAAGGGTTTTTGCAAGTTTGATTTGCATTCTGGGAAAAGCCGTGCTATATTATATGGTTAAAGTTGACGGATAATTGCATCCGTTCGACCGGAAACGGAACAGAAACAGATTTTTACAATAAACCAAAAAGATGAGGTTGTAAATGAAAAAAGATGTGCATCCGAGTTACGGCCCGGCGACAGTGACCTGCGCCTGCGGCAAAGTCTGGAACATTATGTCCACCCGCAAAGAATTCAAAGTGGGTATCTGCGCCGACTGCCACCCGTTCTTCACCGGCAAACAGAAACTGGTCGACACCGCCGGCCGAGTGGAGAAATTCAACCGCCGTTACAAAAAGAACGCCCAGTAATCGTTCCGACGGCAGAAAAAACCCGTTCACCCCGTTACCATCCGACCTCGCAAGAGGGGGTCATACGGGCGCTGGAACGGGTTTTTTTATGGATGTGAAGGACCGATGAGATGACCCCGCAGGACCTGTCCGGCGTGCTCGCCGAAATGAAAGGGCGCCATGCCGAAGTGGAACGGCAGCTTTCCGATCCGAAGATCTATTCGGACCGGACGCTCTGCCGCAAGCTTTCGCGCGAACGCGGGCGGCTGGAAGCGTTCTTCCAGCTGTATGACGACTGGTCGCGCGCTCTCCGGGAACTTGCCGGCAATCACGAAATGCTGCAGACCGAACAGGACGAATCCCTGCGCCAGCTGATCGCGTCCGACACCGCCGAGCTCGAAGGAAAGATCGCTCAGGCGGAAAAACAGCTCGGGGCAATGCTGCTCCCGCCGGACCCGAACGACGCCCGCAATACGATCGTGGAGATCCGTCCCGCCGCGGGTGGGGAAGAGGCCGCGCTGTTTGCCGGCTCCATGTTCCGGCTGTATACCAGATATGCCGAACGCCGCGGCTGGAAATTCGAACTGCTCGACCTTTCCGAAAGCGAACTCGGCGGCGTGAAGGAAGCCACTTTTTCGCTGTCCGGGGACGATGTATTTTCCCGGATGAAATTCGAAAGCGGCGTGCACAGGGTGCAGCGTGTGCCGGTGACCGAAGCCTCCGGCCGCATCCATACCTCCACGATCACCGTTTCCGTGCTGCCCGAGGCGGAGGAGATGGACGATATCGTGCTGTCGCCGGATGACCTGGAGATCTCGACGTTCCGTTCCTCCGGACCCGGCGGACAGAATGTGAACCGGACCGATTCGGCTGTGCGTATCGTGCATAAGCCGAGCGGGATCACGGTGGCGAGCCAGCAGGAACGGTCGCAGATCCGCAACCGGGAGATCGCGCTGCGCATCCTGAAATCGAAACTGCTGGAGATCCGGCAGCGGGAAGAGGCGCGCAAGCACGCCGATTCCAAACGGCAGCAGGTAGGCACCGGCGACCGCAGCGAGCGGATCCGGACCTATAATTTTCCGCAGAGCCGCTGCACCGACCACCGTTTCGGGGTGTCCGTTTACGACCTGCCCGGCCTGATGGAGGGGAACCTGGACCTGATCCTCGATCCCGTGCTCGAAGAAGAAGGAAGAAAAAATCTGGAATCCGTATTGAAAGGAGAGTGAGCCATGCCTCCGTTTCATTTCAGCGATGATGTGGAGAAAAAACCGCTGACCTGGCAGTATATCCGGAAAGTGGTCGGCAATTTCGTCCATTACTACCACCCTCATATCGGTCTGTTCCGGCTGTCGGTGGGCTGCGCACTGGTCAACTCGGGACTGACGATCCTGGTCCCGCTGCTGGTCTACCGCGCGTTTCAGATCTATCTTCCGGCGAAAAATTATCCGATGATCTGGGCGGTGATCGGCGCGATCCTGATCCTGATGATCCTGACCTCGACGGCCTCCTATCTGAATGTGCGTTTCGGCCATGTGCTCGGGACCCGGATGGAAGCGGATATGCGCAACGACCTGTTCCGGCATCTGCAGAAACTCTCCTTCAGTTACTTCGACCGGGAAAAGACGGGGCACATCATGTCCCGGATCACCAACGACCTGACCATGATCGCCGAACTGGCGCACCACGGACCGGAAGACCTGCTGTCCTCGCTGCTGATGTTCATCGGCGGCTGTGCGATCATGCTGTATCTGAACCCGCTGCTGACCCTGATCACGTGGCTGCCGTTCCCGCTGGTCCTGTTATGGGGCTATATGTTTCAGGGGAAAATGCGGATGGGATTCCGCGCCGCGCGCCGGAAAGTCGCCGAGATCAACAGCCAGGTGGAAAATTCCATCCAGGGGATCCGGGAAGTCAAATCCTTCAACAATGAACG
>Ga0265298_10001061_pt1 | contig 40503 bp, 34 predicted proteins | sample AusTroGonzalo_MG_3_FD_193486 | JGI IMG/M metagenome (GOLD analysis project Ga0265298, IMG submission 193486) | Bovine rumen microbial communities from tropical cattle in Woodstock, Queensland, Australia - Gonzalo_01 | ecosystem: Host-associated > Mammals > Digestive system > Stomach > Rumen ... | reverse complement strand
TTGGCTGTTGTTCTTCTTGGCTCATAGTGTTTTCCCCTTCCTGCGCAAAGTTTCGCCTGCAAAATTACAACAATTTTCTCACATACACAAGTTTTTCTCCATAATTCTTAGCTCGCGTACGATCATTTTATAATTTTCGCTCATGTATAACCATTTTGACGCAAAACACGCCATTCATCTGCTCTTTCGCCTATTGCCACGTGGTACGCGGCTCCTCTTTAGAGAGTGCATGTTCTGCGATTTTGTGCAGTTAATGAGTCCAAAAATCGCAAAACATGACGTTTAACTTAAGAAAAAATTGCAAATAATGACATTTTACTTGCGTATATAAATTATTTTTAGTACTTTTGCGGTCGAATTAGCGTCCAATTCCGACAGTGACCCGACGGTCAACCGACGGTGAAGGCTAACGTGACTATAGGCGCAACGTTAAAACGAGCCCCGAAACGGCGCAAATTTTACTAACATATACTATATTATATATTTATATATAATATACATTTAAACCACTTTTTACCATGGCAGAAATAGAAACAACTTCAGCTATTAACATCGTTCGCGGCAAGTTTAAAAAATCAGATGCCGGGTACTTCTACATCCGAAATGGCAAACAATTCTATCGCGACCGCGAAGAAACATACCAAAAGAACCAATCTCCTAAACAGAAATACAACTCTAATGTCTTTGCCTATGCCAATGCATATATGGCGGAACACTACGGTACTCCTGAAGGAAAAGCTCAATTGAAAATCGAGTTTGAAGCAGCACACCATATCGGCTCCAACGGTAAAACGTATAGCACACCTTGGTCTTGGAAATTCAACTCCCTCCAGCATGAATACCGCCAAACCCATCCTTTCGCATAATTTTGCATGTATATTCATCTGGATTGCAATAATTTCTTTGTGAGCTGCGAGATGGTGGCGCGGCCGGAATTGAAGGGCACACCCGTTGTGGTTGCCAATGACAACGGCAACAACGGCGGGGTTATTTTGGCGCTGAACCAAGAGGCTAAAGCCATCGGACTCAAACGCGGCAACCCGCTGTTTCAGGTGACGCAGATCATTGAGCGGCATAAAGTGACGGTCATCGACGTACACCACCATTTCTATCACGAAGTGTCGCATCATATCATGGACGAAGTGCGCAAGACTGAGATGGTGCTGCATTTCGTGCAATACAGCGTGGATGAGTTCTTCGGCGAGATGCCGGATGATGACCCTACCCGACTGCGCGGCTATTTACAGACGCTCAAGGACCTCATCTTGGAGAAAACGGGTATCCCGGTCAGTTGCGGAGCGGGTCTGAGTTACACGCTTGCCAAGACTGCCACCTGGTTTGCCAAGCACTATCCGGCCTACCAAGGCATCTGCATCATGCCTGGCGACAAACGCGAACAGGCCTTAGAGAAAGTGCCTGTGAAGGACATATGGGGAATCGGCAGACGGAGTTTCAAGGTCATTGAGCAGTTCGGCATCCAGACAGCCCTGGACTACACGCACCAACCGGAACGATGGGTGCACCGTCATTTCGGCATCACAGGCGTGCGCACCTGGAGAGAGCTGAGGGGTATACCCTCCATCATCATCGCCAGCCGTGACCGACAGAAAAGCATCATGTACAGCCGCACGTTCGCGCACATGACGAACAGCAAGGCCGTCCTTCTGCGCGAACTGAGCAACTATGCCTCCTCCGCCACCCGCAAACTGCGTGAACAGGATTCGCTATGCCAGACCGTGACCATCTTCCTTGCCACCAACCGACACCGCCCGGATCTGCCGCAGTACGAAGCGGATGACACGCTCAAGCTGAGCGCTGCTACGGATGACTCCACGCGCATCCTCCATGCCGTGACGCAGCTGTTAGACAGGCTGTTCCGCGAGAACTACCAGTACAAGCAGGCCGGTGTCATCTTAGGCAACCTGCAACACAACCAAGGGGTGCAGTTAGACCTGTTTGCACCGAACCAGGTGAGCGAACACACCAAGCACAAACGGCTGATGCAGGCGATAGACGACATCAACAAACGCTTCGGACGCAATCAGGTCCATTTCGCCGTACAAGGCACAGACGCAGACACAGACGACCAACCGGCCGGCTTCATGCGCCCGCATACCATAGAAGAATAAAGAAGAAGGGATTATTACTATTTCTCGGACAAGGTGTCACCGTTATACATCTCTTCCACGGTGACCGTACTCCACTCTTTCCACTCCGGGAGAGACGAGTCATCCACTACCGCATCGACGACACAAGGGATACCCATGATGACGTTTCTCTCCAGGAAGGCCTTTTCAATCGGCCATAGGTGACTCATGTACGCCGCCACGGCATGTTCGCGGTTCTTGAAACGCCAAATGCTATAGTGCCAGCCTTTTTTCTTGAGTTGCGCCGCGATGTAACTGCTGCCCCACACGCCCTTTCCGAAAGCGCCGAAATGCTTGTAGGCAACCGCTTTGTCCTTCATGCCATGCATGAGCAAGAGCGGACAGGGCGCCGTTTTGAAAGAAGGTGCACCACTATTGCTGATGATACCACCCGCAAAACTCATCACCCCCTTGAAGCGGAAACCGTTTCCCAATGCCTCCGCATGACCATTCGCCACCGCCAAGGCACTTGCAACAGAGATAATAGCTCCTGCCGAACTGCCGGCCAGCACTATATTACCCGTGTCAATCCCCAGCTCCGGGTGTTCCGCCAAGTACTGCACCGCAGTGAAGACATCCTCCACGCCCATCTGCTGCGACAGCACGAACTGCCCTACCGCTTTGGCCGCTCCAGCCAGCCCTTTGCCGACCTTGTAGCCCCTCATGCCGAGACGATAGTCAATCGCCACCACCGTATAACCGTCGTCATTGAGCTGCTTGTACCAAGGCAGGACATAATCCTCATCCCGGGCCCCCTTGACGAACCCGCCGCCGAAGACATACAAGATTGCGGGTTTGCGCACGTCGTTCAACACGGTGGGTGCTCCCTCGGCCGGCCGATGGATATCCAGGAACAGCGGACTGCCGTCCTTCTCCGCATACTGGTAGGTCTCCAAGGAAAAGCCGTACAGACCTATAAACAGCACCGCGAGAGAGAGTAAAACTTTTCTCATAACAAGCAGCAAAATCAGTGGTTAAACCTTTGCGGTTGCAAAGGTACTATTTTTTTCTGACATATGCAAGAAAAAAGTGCAAATATTTGCATATGTCAAAAAAAAGCAGTAATTTTGCACCGCAGAATTGTTTTTTTGATATGATCAAACACTATTTACATTACCTGACGGATGTCATGACACACCAGTGGAATGACACGGCCTTGACAGACTACGGAGAGAATCACGAATATACATTCGGCGGCCTTGCCGTCGAGATGCTTCGCCTGCACGTGCTGTTTGAGCACCTGGGCATCAAGCGCGGCGACAAGATCGCTTTGGCGGGACGTAACTGCGCCAACTGGGCGGTAGCCTATCTGGCCATCGCTTCGTACGAAGGCGTCATCGTCTCTATCCTGCAGGACTTCACGCCGGAGGACATCAACCATCTGTTGGAGCACTCGGACAGCGACCTGCTGTTTGTAGGTCCCTATGTATGGAAGGAGCTGCAGCACCAGACATTGCCCAAGCGCATGAAAGCCGCGCTGTCCTTGGAGGATTGGCGGGTACTGTATATGCGTGAAGGCTCCGAAGTGAACGCTGAGCGGCTATGGGAAGAGGTGGACAACGCCTTCCAAGCCAAGTATCACCATCCGATCGAGCCGGAGGATATTCATTTTGCGGCAGACGAGAACGCCCTTTCGCTCATCAACTATACCAGCGGTTCGACAGGCAGTCCGAAGGGCGTGATGCTCAACGGCCGCTCCATCAGCAACAACATAGAGATCGGCATGAAAATACTGCCGGTAGATCCCGGACAGCATCTGGTATCCATGCTTCCGTTAGCGCATATGTTCGGCCAGGTATGCGAACTGCTTTACCCGCTTTGCGCCGGCACGCATATCTATTTCCTGACCAAATCCCCCACTCCGTCCATCCTGCTCAAAGCCCTGAAGGACGTACAGCCGTACCTGGTGGTGACCGTACCTTTGGTGATTGAGAAGATATACAAGAAGAATCTTGACCCGACGCTGAGCAAATGGGCCATCCGCACGTTCTGGCACGTTCCGGGCATAGGCGACATCCTCAAGGCGCGTGTGAAGAAAGGTCTGCGCAACGCCTTCGGTGGAAGACTGCGTTACTTCATCTGCGGCGGAGCCGCCATGAACCCCGTGGTGGAGAAATGTCTGATGGATATCCATTTCCCGCTCTCCATCGGCTACGGCATGACCGAGTGCGGTCCGCTCATCGGAGGCAATCCGCCCAAGTACTTCAAAGCGCGTACAGGAGGCGTGCCGGTGGCGAACATGGATGTGAAGATAGACAACCCGAACGACTCCGGCATCGGCGAGATACTCGTGAAGGGCGAAAACGTGATGCTCGGCTATTACAAGAACGAAGAGGCCACCAAAGCCGTCTTCACCGAGGACGGGTGGATGCGTACGGGTGACTTGGGACGCCTTGACCGGAAGAAGAACATCTACATCAAAGGACGCTGCAAGACCATGTTCCTCGGCGCATCGGGACAGAACATCTACCCGGAGGAGATCGAGGACAAGCTGAACAACCAGGAGGCGGTAGGCGAATCGCTGATCGTAGAGCGTGAGGGCAAACTGGTGGCACTCGTCTTCCCCGACGAGACCCTGACCAAGCGCATGACGCTGGAGGAGATACAATCCATCATGCGGGCCAATCTGGACAAGCTCAACCACCTCATTCCGTCCTACAGCAAGGTATCCAACATCGAGGTCCAGGACAAGCCGTTCGAGAAAACACCCAAACGGTCCATCAAGCGCTTCTTGTATAAGTAATGTGGATCGTTCTCGCCTTCGTATCCGCGCTCTGTCTGGGCGGCTATGACATCAGCAAGAAAATAGCCCTGCGTGAGCACCGTGTGATTGATGTGCTGACGCTGAGCGTGCTGATCAGCAGTCTGATCCTGTGCGTGCCGCTGATGCTCTCTCGGCTCTGTCCGGAGACGTTAACGGGCACGCCGTTCCTTGTGCCGCATCTTAACGCACAGGCGCACGCGCTCACGTTCCTTAAATCATGTATTGTACTGAGCAGTTGGATCTTCGGCTATCTGTCTTTGAAACATCTGCCTCTCTCGGTAGTCAGTCCGATGCAGGCCACCCGCCCCATGTGGACGCTCATCGGCGCACTGCTCATCTTCGGAGAACGGCTGAACGCATGGCAATGGGCCGGTGTCTGTCTGGCGATAGGTACGGTGTTCGCTTTCTCCTTCAAGAACAAATCCGCCATCATTCATCACAAGGCGTCTGTTGAAAACCGCTATTATGTCGCATTGGCGTTGGCTATCCTGATCGGCGCCTGCTCCGGTCTCTATGACAAGTACATGATGCGCCGCTTCGACCATAACGCCGTGCAGGTATACTACACGATGTATCAGGCCGCGATGATGGCGGTGGTATGGATGATAGACCGATCCATACGAAAAAAGAATAAAGACTCGGCTGTCTCCATCGAAACAGACAAGCCTTTATTCCTTACTTCTGCTATCCTTCCGGTTGTGCTGATTTCCGTTTTTCTCGTGATCAGCGACAATGTGTATATGCTTGCATTGCGCGACCCTGATTCCCTTATCGCCGTCGTCAGTACCATCCGAAGGGGCGGCGCCGTTATCGGCTTTGCGTACGGGCTGCTTTTCCTCAAGGAGCAGGACGCATGGAAGAAAATCCTGTGCATGCTCGGCATTCTTGCCGGCCTGGTGTGTCTTGCCTTAGGCAGTTGTTAGCGATTACTGAAAGGCATTGAACCAATCTTCATCGGTCGGGAACGCACGTTCGCCGTCTTTCCACTCGGACCAGCAGGCTCCGAACCAATACGTCAGCGTATCTCCCAATTCATACGGACGCACCGAAAGGAGCGTACCATCCATGATGGTCTGACACGTAGCCCCCGGCGTCACAACAGCGATGTAGGAACGGCCCTGTGAGGTCGAGCCGTTGCGCTCGTAGTTCCACTGCGCAGCCTGCCTGTCGCTCAAGGACTCCTCCGCGTACAGGACAGCGCCTGTCTCCGGATTCATGCGGTAGGCATCAATCGAATCATGCAGATAGATACCTCCGCCGACAAGGAGTTGAGGACGATTCTCTGAGGGTTGCGCGCACTCCAGCACCACTTCGGCCCTATTGAGCAACTGCCCTGCTTCGGCGGTGACGGTAAGGGTCTCGCGGTAGATATCTCCCGCCACCAACAGACTGTCGTACTCAAGACGGAAGACAAGTTTCTCCGGTGTCTGCTCGATGATCTGCCAACGGTCATACGGTCCGCCGACCCACAGCGTGCTGTCTGCCACCACTACCAAACCACCACAACCGGCCGTGTGCGCCACTTTATAGCAGTCAAGCCCTTTGCCGTAATTGATATGATAACTGAGTCCCTGCACCAGTTCGCGGTAATAGAAACTATCGACGATAAGTTCCGGCGAAGCTTTCAACCACAGGTCGACACCGTTGGAGGGATTCTCGGGCGCCAATGCAGGTCCATAAACACGGAACGCGGCAAACTCATTCTCCCAGGCGAAGTCATCCTTGCGCTCCGGGACATAGCGTCCGAACACCTTGTGCTGCACATTCGGCTGGCACGCAACCAGACATAGGAGCACCATCAAACAATACAGTATTTTTTTCATAGCAGTATACATTAAAGGGTTATTGCGGCTGCTTGCCGATGTAGGCCAGGATACCTCCGTCCACATACAGGATATGTCCGTTTACGGCGTCGGAAGCGTGCGAAGCCAGGAAGACGGCAGGTCCACCAAGCTCTTCGGGATCCAACCAGCGCCCCGCAGGAGTCTTGGCGCAGATGAACGAATCGAACGGATGTTTGCTTCCGTCGGGTTGTGTCTCGCGCAAAGGAGCTGTCTGCGGCGTAGCGATATAACCCGGACCGAGACCGTTACACTGGATGTTATACTCGCCATATTCAGAGCAAATATTACGGGTCAGCATCTTCAGTCCACCCTTGGCAGCCGCATAGGCGCTGACGGTCTCACGACCGAGTTCGGACATCATGGAGCAGATATTGATGATCTTTCCTTCGCGGCGCTCCATCATCTCCGGCAACACAGCAGCAGATACGATATAAGGCGCCACCAGGTCAATGTCGATGACCTGCTGGAACTCCTCGCGCTTCATCTCATGCATCGGGATGCGCTTGATGATACCGGCATTGTTCACGAGGATGTGAATAGGGCCAACCTCTTCATGGATCTTTTCGACAAGCGCTTTGACTGCCTTCTCATCCGTCACATCACACACATAGCCGTGCGCATTGTCGATGCCTTCGCTGCGGTACAGGTCCAGCGCCTTATCCACCGCCTCCTGACTGCGTGCATTGAAAATAATGTGATCTGCGCCTGCCTGTGCAAAAGCTTTGGCGATAGCAAACCCGATACCGTAGCAACCGCCCGTTACCCAAGCGTTCCTGCCTTCCAAAGAAAAGAGATTTTTCATACTATTAACCATTTAATCGTTTATCGTATACGTACACCGGATCAATGGAATTCCGGCCTATTTATCCAATTTCGATGCAAAGGTACAATTTTTTTTGCACATATCAAAATTTTTTTGTAATTTTGCAGCGTTTCCGGATATATCCACCGCAAGAAACAGAAAGTGTCATGATTTTATACCCCAATTGCAAAATCAACCTCGGACTACGCGTTATACGCAAACGTAAGGACGGCTACCATGATTTGGAGACCATTTTTGTGCCCGTATACGGACTGCATGACGAGTTGGAGGTTAAACCGCTTGCGCTGCCAGAGCACAGCACAGCGGACACCGGTTCATATACTTTTCAGCAGGAGGGCATTGCGGTTGACTGCAAGGCGGAGGATAACCTGATTATCCAATGCTACCTGCTTTTTGCAAGGAAATATCCGCAGGTAGGTCCTGTATCTATCCGATTCAAGAAGGTTATTCCTTTCGGCGCCGGTTTAGGCGGCGGCAGCAGCGATGCGGCACATATGGCCATTGCGCTGAATGAATTGTTTGCATTGGGGCTGAGCAAAAAGGAACTGGCACAGGAAGTAAGCGTGTTAGGCGCAGATTGCCCTTTCTTTATCTATAACACGCCGTGCTATGCAGAAGGCATCGGTGATCGGTTAGCGCCGGTTGACCTGGACCTCAAAGGCACGCGTATTGTGCTGATCAAGCCAGAAGAAGGAGTTTCCACCAAAGAGGCCTACAGCGGAATCAGACTGCATCCCGAGGATGCGCAAGGTATAAAAAACGCTATCGCTCAAAACGGAAAGAGTCTATTGTCTTTCGGCCTTCGACTTTCGACTATTTTCTGTAACGATTTTGAAGAGACGGTATTCCCGAAGCACCCTGTTATTGCGGACATCAAAAAGCGCCTACAGGACGCAGGCGCTTATTTTGCAAGCATGAGTGGCAGCGGTTCAACCGTTTTCGGGCTTTTTGAGAATGATGCGGAAGGTCGTACCGACGCCCACTTGGCTGCTCTTAAGGAGGAGTTTGCCTCCATGGTACTGCTCGACGATACGTTTGGCGAGTGGAAGTCCTAATCCCCACCCTCTATCCTTGGACGTAAAGCCCGGCTCGAATATCCGGCGCTGGGTAGTGGGTTCTATTCCCTTGCCCGAATCCGCAATGTCCAACATCACCTCATGCTCGTTCTCGTGAATCTGGAACGTGATTGATCCATTTCCGGAGATGGCATCCACCGCATTCTTAAGCAGGTTTTCAACCACCCATTTGATCAGCGGCGCATTGAGCAGCACCATGCGTTGCACGCCTTGCAGGCAGGTATCATCAATCGTGATCCGGCTGCTGGTTCTTCCGCGCATGTATGCCACGGCATCTTCCACCACCGGTATGAGATCTGTCACCTGCAGATCCGGCTCCGAACCTATCTTCTGGAAGCGGTCCGCTATCATCTGAAGACGCTCTATATCTCGCTTCATCTGCGGAACGTACTCGTCATTCGGATACTCGTCTGCCAGCAGTTGCTGCCAGGCGTTGAGTGAGGAAATAGGCGTACCGAGCTGGTGCGCTGTCTCCTTGCTCAAACCTACCCAGAGACGGTTTTCTTCGCTGCGCTGGCCGGTAAGCATCGTGATCACCGCTACGGCAATGAAGATAAAAATCAAGGCAAACTGTGCATAAGGCACATAACGCAGACGCGTGAGCAGACTACTGTCATCCCAAAAGATATACTGCGTGGTGTCTTCGTCTATTTTCAGTTCTATCGGGCCGTGATGGTCGGAAGCCGTCAGTTTTCGGCTGGCAGCCGTCAGATTTTTCTCTTCTACGTTTCGGCTGGCAAGGATAGTGCCCTCCTCATTGCAGATATAGACCGGAATGGTAGTGTTCTTCTCGATGATAGACGAGACAAAATCAATGTCGGCATCGTTGTCTGCAATGATGAGCTGGCGCGTAGCGTCCGCCCATATCGCCATGTTCTTCTGCTCTTCGGTTTGCAGGGAGCGGGCGAGGTTATTGGTGAACAATACTGAAATAGCCACGATAAACATGGCTATTACCAGTACAATTGTTCCTATGCGTCGGTTGGACATAATCGCTGTCGGCTATTGGCCATTGGTGTTAGCCAAGCATGGTTAATAAAACACCTGCAGCCACAGCGGAACCGATAACACCGGCTACGTTCGGGCCCATGGCATGCATGAGCAGGAAGTTAGACGGGTTTTCCTCCTGACCGACGGTCTGTGATACACGTGCCGCCATCGGCACTGCCGAAACGCCTGCGGAACCGATCAGCGGGTTGATCTTCTCCTTGAGGAAGAGATTCATGAACTTAGCCAGAAGCACTCCACCTGCGCTACCGAGACCGAAGGCGACGATACCCATTGCGAGGATCATCAGCGTCTGCCAGTTGAGGAAGCTGCCGGCAGTAGCCGTAGCACCTACAGAGAGGCCGAGGAAGATGACCACAATGTTCATCAGTTCGTTCTGTGCCGTCTTGGAGAGACGATCCACCACCCCACACTCTTTCATGAGGTTACCCAACATCAGACATCCGATCAGCGGCGCTGCATCTGGAAGGATGAGGGCCACGATGGCGGTAATGATAATGGGGAAGACTATCTTCTCTGTTCTGGAAACAGGGCGAAGCTGTCCCATCTTGATCGCACGTTCCTCTTTGGTTGTGAGCGCGCGCATGATAGGCGGCTGAATCACCGGCACAAGCGCCATATAGCTATAAGCCGCAATGGCGATCGGGCCTAAGAGATGCGGCGCCAGTTTCGATGTCAGGAAGATAGATGTCGGACCATCAGCCCCACCGATGATACCAATCGAGCCCGCCTCTGCCGGTGTGAAGCCCATCGCGTTCGCGCAGAGGAAAGTGATGAAGATACCTATCTGGGCGGCAGCACCAAGAATGAGCGATTTAGGATTCGCAATGAGCGGACCAAAATCAGTCATGGCACCTACGCCGATGAAGATAAGGCAGGGGTACACTCCGGCTTTGACACCGATATAGAGCACATCCAGCAGGCCTCCTTCCTTGAGAATCGCCCCATAGGAATGGTAGGCAGGACTATCCGGGTCCAAGAAGGCCGACCACAACTCGCTATGGAACATCCCGGCGCCCGGCAGATTCGTAAGGAGCATACCGAAAGCGATAGGAAGCAGCAATAAGGGCTCGTACTTCTTATGGATAGCCAGGTACAGCAGGAAGAAGGACACCAGCAGCATTATTGCCTGCTGCCAGGTCAGCTGCATGAAACCCATGCCTTGGAAAAATTCGAGAATGTTCATAAAACCATTGACGATTTATTCATTTACGATTTACGATTTATTTACGATTGAATTTTATTTACGATTTAATATACAATTGAACAATTCTTCTCAATTGAACAATCATTCGTCATTCGTCAATCGTCAAATCGTCAATTAGGCCAGTACGATGAGGAGGTCGTCCTGCATGACATTCTGTCCGGCAGAAACAGCGATCTGCTTCACGGTACCATCCTGCTCCGCCATGATGGCATTCTCCATCTTCATGGACTCGAGGGTGAGGAGGGTGTCTCCACGCTTAACCGCCTGTCCTTCGCTAACCAGCACTTTGATTACCGAACCGGGCAGCGGACTCTTGACTTGCACACCACCGGCAGCAGGAGCAGCTGCAGGCTTCGGAGCCTCTGCTTTCGGCGCAGCAGGAGCAGCCGGTGCAGGAGCGGGAGCCGGTGCCGGCTTGGCTACGGGCTTGGGAGCAGGAGCAGCAGGTGCTTCCGTCTCTACGGTATATACTTTGCCGTTCACAGTGACGTTCGTCTTGCCGGCTTCGATTTCTTCTACAGCGCATTTATAGGCAGCGCCGTTGATTTTGAATGAAAACTCTTTCATATGAAATACTTTAATTGTTCTCGTCCTATGGACAACGATTAGTGGGGTCAGAAACCCACGTTGTTAAATCCTTCTGATTTGGGGTTCCATGCAGTATCACGTTTGTCAAAAGTGATCATGGAAGTCGGAGCGTCGTGCTTCGAGTCCTTGAAGAGATGAAGCGCCATGGCAATTGCCGCGATATCATCCTTCTCTGCTTCCTTAGCTTTCGGAGCAGCGGACTGCGTCTCTATTTTCTGCATGGTCCATCCGAAAAACTGGAGGATGAAGACCAAGCAGAAAAGGAGCACCAGCACTATTCCGAATCCTAATCCGGTTACAATCCACGTATCTGCAGTTACTGCTAAAAGTACCATAGTAATTACGTATTACGAATTAAGAATCTAAAATTACGAATTACAATGGCAGGTTCGAGTGTTTCTTGAGCGGATTGGTCAGACGCTTGGTCTGGAGCATCTCGAAGGCACGAATGATACGACTGCGGGTGTAACGCGGCTCAATGACATCATCAATATAACCACGGTTAGCAGCCTGGTACGGCGATGCAAAGAGATCTTTGTATTCCGCCTCTTTCTCCGCAATGAATTTCTTCTTCTCCTCGGGATCTTCGATCGCCTTGAGGGCTTTGGCCTGGAGCACACCAACGGCACCGCTGGCACCCATTACCGCGATCTCAGCGTTCGGCCAAGCGTAGCACATGTCGCCGCGGAGCTGCTTGCAGCTCATCACGATATGCGAACCGCCGTAGGACTTACGCACGGTAACCGTTACTTTGGGCACAGTAGCCTCACCATAAGCGAACATCAGTTTTGCACCGTGATCGATGATACCCGCGTACTCCTGTCCGGTACCGCAGAGGAAGCCCGGAACGTCCACGAGGGTGAGGATCTGGATATTAAAGGCATCGCAGAAACGAACGAAACGAGCGGCTTTACGTGACGCATCGCAGTCGAGCACGCCGGCAAGCCATGAAGGCTGGTTGGCGATGATTCCGGTGGAGCGGCCGTTGAAACGAGCAAAACCGCAAATGACATTCTTGGCGTAGTCCTTGTGAACCTCCATGAAGTCACCGTTATCCACGATGGTATTGATGATCTCGTGCATGTCGTACGGTTTGTTCGGATCCGCAGGAACGAGGTCGTTGAGCTTGTCATCCACGCGAGTGATGTCATCAGTACATTCCACTTGCGGAGCCTCCTCCATATTATTCTGCGGGATGAAGGAAACGAGACGGCGTACTTCGGCCAATGCCTCTTCCTCCGTTGCTGCCACGAAATGCGTAACACCGGATTTGGTGGCATGGATACGTGCACCACCGAGCTGCTCCACCGTCACGTCTTCGCCGGTAACGGCTTTCACCACCTTCGGTCCGGTGATGAACATATACGAGTTCTGCTCGGTCATCATGATGAAGTCAGTCAGCGCCGGACTGTATACAGCGCCACCGGCGCAAGGACCAAAGATGACGCTGATCTGCGGAACGACACCCGAAGCGAGGATGTTACGCTCGAATATCTCCGCATACCCGGCAAGTGCGCAAGCACCTTCCTGGATACGTGCACCACCCGAGTCATTGAGACCGATGATCGGTGCGCCGAGCTTCATAGCCTGGTCCATCACATTGCAAATCTTGAGCGCCATGGTCTCAGAAAGCGAACCTCCGATAACGGTAGCGTCCTGTGCAAAGACAAAGACGAGACGACCGTCAATCGTACCCGAACCGACAGCCACGCCATCGCCCAGGAACACTTTCTTCTCCATACCGAAGTCATGGCAACGATGGGTGAGGAACATGTTCACTTCCTCAAACGAACCCTCGTCGAGCAGCATGTTGATACGCTCACGGGCGGTATAACTGCCCTTGGCGTGATGTTTCTCAATCGCTGCCTCACCGCCTCCGGCTGCCGCCTTCTTGCGGTTCTCAATCAATTTATCTAATTTAGCCTGATCCATAAAATCATTTACGATTTAATCATTTACCATTTAGTCATTTATTTAACCGTTTGGTTATTTAGGCTGCTCACAGAGCTCGGTCAGAACGCCCTTGGTGGATTTCGGGTGCAGGAAAGCAATCATGAGGTTCTCAGCACCTTTGCGCGGAGCCTTGTCGATGAGCTGGAGACCTGCCGCTTCGCACTCAGCGAGTGCGTCCGCTACGTTCTCCACGTTGAACGCCACGTGGTGAACACCACCGCGACCGCCGTTCTTCTCAATGAACTTGGCAATCGTGGACTCCGGGCTCGTCGGCTCGAGCAACTCGACCTTCACTTCACCTACCTTAAAGAACGCAGTGCGTACTTTCTGATCCTCTACTACTTCAATGCTGTAACATTTGTTACCGGTTAAAAACTCAAAGAAGGGTGCTGCCTCTTCAATCGAGGTAACAGCAATGCCCAAATGCTCAATGTGTGTAGGTTTCATAAGTTAATTTATGATTTATTATTTATGATTTATTATTTATGATTTAATATTTTTTTTACATATCTTACCAAAATCGCTGCAAAGGTACTAAAAAAAAATGACATACACAATAGTGTATGCCACTTTTTGGAATTTTTATCGTTTTTGTTTCTCAATTGCCGCCTTGAACTCCTCCTCCGCCGCCGAGACGGTTCGCTTCGTCCATGTTGCCTACCCTACGCTGCTTGTGCTGCTGGTACTGGCCGAACATCCAAGTGAGGGAGAACATCACACGCTGCTGACGGACGGTGTTCTTGTACCAACTGCTGTAGCCTTCCGCCAGACCTTTGTCCTGGTTCTCAAACGCCATGGAGCGCGCCAGGTCCTGTATGTTCAGGTTGAAAATCAGGCCCTTTTTCATGTACATCTTACGCACGCCGAAACTGGAGAAGAACGTACTACCCGACCGGTTGTAGCCCGTCTGCATAGGCGATGACCAGTTGGCATCGAAGGTAATCGTCCAGTCCTTGGGCAGATAGGCAGACAAGGTACCGCCGACATAGCCGTAATGGTTCCTGTTCTCATAGACGGGTTTGCCGTCCGCCTGCTTCTCGTACGACCTGTTGATGAAATGCAGCCATCCGGCATTGACCGTCAGCGCCAGCCATGCGCCCTGCATCATCTTTGTACTGTCCGGCCCCATGACATATTTGGGCACAAGCGGCAGTTCGGTCAGAGACACGTTGGCGCCGTGCGTGGTACATGTTCCGAAATTGCTCCACTGCGCATAACCCATACCGTTCGGCAGCACAGTGGTCTTGGACGAGAACATATCCTGCGTGTGCGCAAAATTGAAGGTCATATTGAGGTACTGCGTCCAGGAGAAGTGTACTTCGACATCATTGTTGAACTCCGGCGTCAGTTCCGTATTTCCCTCCTGATAACTATAGGCATCGACGTAGGTCCGGAATGGGTTCAGCATCCAGTAATTGGGACGTTTGATACGCCGCGTGTAACTGGCACTCACGCTGTAGGATTCGATCTGCCGGCTCATATCCGATGGCTGGTTGGTATAACCGACATAGACCGTCGGGAACGGATTGAAATAGGACTTGTTGGTAATGGAATCAGCACTCTTCCAGTCGCCATGACTGAACGTATATTCGCCGCGCAGACCGAGCTTGACAGACCAGTGCTCGCCGAACTGCTTGCCCACGCTGATATACGCCGCCGCCACATGTTCGTCATAGCGGAACGCATTCTCCGTAGCAGGAAGAGCTGTTCCGTTGAGGGCCGAATCCGTTGTCATGAAGTTATCCGTAGACGAGAGCGCGTACTTCACGCCGCATTCGATCATTCCGGTCTGCCAGAACTTCGTCTGGAAATCCAGTTTCGCACTGTAAATATTCACAGTCTGGCGGCTGTTAATATCCAACCCGATGGAACTGTTACCGGCATTTGTGCTCATGAACTCCGTGCCCTGGTTGTTATGGGACGTGTTGCGATAGCGGTTGTAGTCCACGTTCACCGTCAGTTCGCGCTCGAGCGCCTCCGAGAAAGTATGTGTATAGTTGAGGTTCGCCGTGTGCTGGGGTGCCTGCAGACGGTTCCGCGACTGCGTAATGCTGTTGACCGTATCTATAGGGGTATAGGTATAGGCGTAGTTGCGCCCCGGCATGATCTTCTGCGTCACATCCATATACGGCACCTGAAGGATAAAACCGAAGGTGTTCGCCGTGTCGATATACCAATCGTTGCCCACTTTGAGCATGTAATACTGGAATTGCAAATCGTAGCCCGATTTCGAATAGTTCTCCGTGGCAGGCGTCTTGCGATAGGACTCATAGTCAATATCGTTCTGTGCAAACACCTGTGTCAACTGGCCGAAGGTATAGGTCTTCTCACCGCGATAATTGAGATTGAGCGAAACCATATCCATGCTCAGCCAGCGTTTCACTTCGCTGAAATACATACCTCCGTAACCCGCGGAAAGCATACCGTTCAGGCCTTTCATCATGTTGCGCTTGGTCTTGATATTGATGATACCACCCTGCCCGCTTGCGTCATATTTGGCAGACGGGTTGGAGATGATCTCTATCTTCTCGATGGTGTTGCCGTCCGTGCCGTCCAGCATGGCTTTGAGCTGCTGGCCGCTGAGGTATGAGGGTTTGCCATCCACCCAAATCTCCACTCCCTTGCCATTGACAGTGATATTACCGTCCTTGTCGATGCGTACGCCCGGTGCGCGGCGCAGGATGTCATTGCCGTTCGAGCCGGCGGACAAAGGCGAGGCACTCACGTTCACCACCAGTTTGTCCATCTGCCGCTCAATAAGCGGTTTCTTCGCCTTCACTTCCACTTCCGCCAGCCGCTCTGTCTCTTCGCGTAAGACGAAATCCGGTCCGCCGAAAGCAGTGTGATAGCCGATGTACGAGGCCTGAATGATATACGTGCGCGTGGGTACCTCTATAGAATATTGTCCCTCATCATCCGTGATAGCACCCGTCAGAAGCGCCGAGTCTGTAGAGAGGATAGAGATGGTCACGAAAGGCATAGGGCTGCCTTTTGAGTCTGTAACAGTCCCTTTGACTGTCTCCGCTGATGAGGACAAAGATATCATCAGCAGAACGAAGAATAGTAACGGAAACTTTTTCATAAGGCATTATTGCTTTTTGCAATTCATATGTACGTCTCCGGCAGTCAATGCCCACGGATGATCCGTGTTGCGGCTACGGCCGCTATATCCTAATCCGATCGTCAGATCTCCATTATCCAACACCTGTCCTTCCCCGCCTATCCGGATATGGAACAGTTCTTTCCCGCCATCCATTTTCACTTCGATATCCCGGTATACATCTTTTTCTCCTTCCACCCAAATGGTATCATGGGCGAACAGAAGCGGCAGTTCGTACGTTTCGCCATTATCTGCATACACCGTCATGATGGCACTGTTTGGGTTCGTGCCACGAGCAATGCGCAGCGTGCCTGTTTCCGACTCAAGTGCCACGTGCGTTGCGCTATCATTCTCCTGAAAATAAATGCGAGCGGTACCGGATGTCCTGTAGGTGTAATCACCGATTGCTGTTTTCATTCCGGGTTCGTTTGTGCATCCCGTGAGTGCCAATACTGCGGCACTCAGAATCATCATCATCTTTTTCATAATGCAAAAATTTAGTTTAAAATGTTGAATTTTCAAATCCGATGCAAAGGTACTGCTTTTTGCGCAAACGGTATATGAAAAAACGGACATTTCATTCATTTCAGCATTATTTATGCAAAAAAGATAGAGAAATCGTCAGTCAACGGGATGCCTAACATGCGGAAATGGCTTGGTGAGACACACCCCATCTGCTGAAACTCGAGTGCCATATGGCTCAAATCGTAATAGCCGTGCTGCAAGGCAAGGGACATAAGGTCAATCGGTTTATTTTTTGCTGCTGTCTGCTGCATTGCCTGTATGACCTTGTGAAAACGACGCAGGCGAACAAATTGCTTAGGCGAGATCCCTACGTATTGGCGGAAAACACGTAGGAACTGTCGTTCGCCCAAACAGGCGACAGAGGCCATTTCAGCTGCGGAAATATTGCCTTTCGCCTCATCGCACACGTCGATCACCTTGCGCAGGCGGGAATAGTTAAGATCATCCTTATGAGGAAGATGGCCCAGGAAGAATGCGTCTATGAGTTGCGCAATATTCTCCGCAGCAGGTGTTGATTTGAAGATGCGATCCAGCTGTAGCAAGCCCTCATCTCCATAGGATTGAGCGGTGAGCACTTTTCCGGACAACTGCTGCAAATCGATATGAAGAAGGGCGTGCATGCCTCCGGGCTCAAAATCCAGCATCATCCCTTCAAACCAGCCGCTAAGCGTCGTGATGGCGATCGTCGTCTGGTTCGCGCCAAGCAAGGTCAGACCGTCCGAGACGGTGCCATGGATATCGGTGGTCACATTGCGTTGGAAGATCAGACTGCCATAATTAGGCAATAACTGCTGCACATGCTTCCCATTGACAAAACGCGGATCATCGCTGGGCGGAGCCATCGTATCCGTCGAGCCCTCCGCCTTGACAAACACATAGCGGGAAATATACGGCCGCAAAGCTTCTACCGGTTGAATGATTTGGAAAAACATACCCCTCTTCAATTTGACTGCAAAGGTACGAAAAAAAAATGACGTGAGCAAATTTCACGTCATTTTTTCGTTGTTTTCGTAATTTACGTATATTACGCAAACTATGTGAAGCCGAATTACTCTTCTTCGGTCTGCGAAGCAGCGTAAGCGGCAAGCAGTTTCTCCTGTACGTCAGCCGGAACGAGCTGATAGCTGTTGAAAGCCATGGTGAAAGTAGCACGTCCACCGGTGAGCGACGACAGCGTGGTCGAATAGCTGGAGAGCTCTTTCAAAGGCACTTGCGCTTTGAGGCGGGTGAAGGACTTCTCGGTCTCCATACCCATTACCATACCGCGACGGCCGTTGATATCCGACATAACATCACCCATGATCTCCGACGGAACGAATACCTCGAGGTCATAAACCGGCTCGAGCACCTTCGGGTTCGCCTCCTTGAAGGCCTGTGCGAAAGCGTTACGTCCTGCGAGACGGAAGGAGATTTCGTTGGAGTCAACCGGGTGCATCTTACCATCATAGATGATGACGCGTACGTCACGAGCATACGAACCGGTGAGCGGTCCCTGCTCCATACGATCCATGATACCCTTGACGATAGCCGGGATGAAGCGTGCATCGATAGCGCCACCGACGATGGAGTTGATGATGATGAGTTTACCACCCCACTCGAGGTTGATCTCCTGCTGATCCTTCACGGATATCTTGTACTCCTGGTTACCGAACTTATAGGTCTCCTTCACCGGCATACCTTCCTCGTACGGCTCCACGATGAGGTGTACCTCACCGAACTGGCCGGCACCACCGGACTGTTTCTTATGACGATAGTCAGCACGAGCCGCCTTTGTGATAGTCTCACGATACGGGATCTTGGGCTCATTGAACTCAATCATCATCTTATCGTTGTTCTCCAGACGCCATTTGAGGGTGCGGAGGTGGAACTCACCCTGACCACTGACAATCATCTGACGGAGCTCTTTGGACTGCTCAACGATCCAAGTCGGGTCTTCCTCGTGCATACGGGTGAGAAGAGCTGCCAGTTTCTCTGCATCGCTCTCGGTAACCGGCTTGATAGCACGACGGTAGCGCGGCTGCGGATATTGAATCGGAGCGTACTGGTTGTCGCACTCCTTGGCATTCAGGGTGTTACCCGTGCGGGTATCTTTGAGCTTCACGGTAGCAGCGATGTCACCTGCAGCCACTTCGTCTACCGGTACACGGATCGAACCGGCCACGCTGTACAACTGCGAGATACGCTCTTTGCTGCCACGCTCCATATTCACGAGGTCATCACCGTTATGCACGGTACCCTGCATTACGCGGAAATAGTTGACTTCGCCGATATGCGGCTCTACAGAAGTCTTGAAGACATAGAGGCTGGTCGGAGCGGAAGCATCCGGGCTGATCTTCTTGCCGTCCACTGTCGGATAGCTGAACTGAGCGGGACTCGGCGCCATACCGTTGAGGAAGTCCATGAGGCGGCGAACACCCATATCCTTGAGACCCGAGCAGCAGAGAACCGGATACATGGAACCGTCTGCGTATACAGATTTCAAACCTTGCATGATCTCTTCGTCCGTCAGGCCTTCGCCCAAGAATTTATCAAGCAACGTCTCGTCTGCCTCGGCAGCCTGCTCTTGCAACTGCTGACGCATTTCCTCCACACGGTCAGCGTACTCAGCCGGGATGTCCTTGAGTTCGGGAGCACCACCTTCAGCTTTCCAAACGAGCATCTTACCTTTGAGCACATCGATTACGGCATTGAAGCCAGCACCTGCGTTCACCGGGAACTGGATGAGAGTACATTTGTTACCGAAGATCTCCTTGAGCTGGTTGAACGTACGCTCAAAGTCAGCGGCCTCGTGGTCGCACTTATTGATAACGAACGCCAGCGGTTTCTTAGCATGCTCAACGAGACGGAAGTTATTCTGCGTGCCCACTTCGACACCACCGTTAGCGCTGAGGACAACGAGGGCGGAGCCGCACATCTGAAGGGCAGCTACGGTACCACCGCAGAAGTCGTCAGAACCCGCGCAGTCAATGATATTGAGTTTCTTGTTCTCAAACTCGATGTTACAAACGGTAGAGAAGACGGAATAGCCGTACTCTTTCTCCACCGGGAAATAGTCGCACACAGTCGATTGTGCCTCAATCGAACCGCGGCGTTTGATCACCCCGCACTCGAACAACATCGACTCCATGAGGGTCGTTTTACCAGATCCGCTGCCACCCAACATAGCGACATTCTTGATCTCATTTGCTTGATAGACTTTTGCCATAAGTAATTAGATTTAATATTTTTGATTTATATTTTCAAAGGATTACGGGTTAGCGGTTACGGGTTACGGGGGATGGTATACTGGAACCGGTAGCCGCAGTTATTTATGGTTTTGCCAAGTTAAGATAGCAAAATCGGCTGAAAAGGTACAAAAAAAAAAATGACATACGCAAGCGCGCACATCATTTTTTTGTTTTTTTTTGCTTTGGCGGACAGGAAAGGGGGTAAATCGCTATTTCCAGTTCCATTTGCGCCAATCGCTCGCTTCCTCGGAAGCATTGACAGTAGGCGTCTGACTCTTATGGTTGATCACCACCGAGCGCTGCTTAACCTGGGTCTGCACATAGTCCGCGAGGTCACCAAGAGAAGTACGTCCCTTGCTATCCTGCAGCGCCTTGAGCACATAATAGGTGAACATACCATGCTGCTGCTCATCGTACGGATAAGCGGTCTCATCTCCGGTAGCGGCGGAGAGTGTGACCATACGTCCCTGCGGCGCATCGGGCTTGGCTTTCAGCGCCACGCCGCGAGCGGAAGCAAGCATACCTTCGCCACGCTGGGAGCCGGAGAAACAGGCATCCATGAACACCACAACCGATTTGGCTCCCAGTTGGCCCAACTCATGATAGAGACGTCCGACCGGGAAACAGGTCTCGGTCTGGGTGGCATCGGCATCCACGGGCAGGAGATAAGCGGACTTGCTGGACTCATCGGGCACGCCATGGCCGGCGTAATAGAAGATGATGTCTATGTTGCCATTATATGCGTCCGCGATACCTCTTATTTCGCGCATGCATGATAGGAACTTACCGAACGTGGCATCTTCGTACATACGGATGTTCGTTTCGGGAATACCCAGGGTCTTATTACAATACTGCTTCATTATCTGCACATCATGCAAGGCGAAGGGCACCGCAGACACCTGTTGGTAATGCTCATTGCCGATGAGGAAGGCAAAGGTGTTCGCGTGCACTGATTTGGCAACCGGTATATTGATATCAACATCGGAATTGCCGACCACCACATTATTCTTCTCAATCTTGACGTTGTTCTTCTTCGCCGATCCCGCTCCGCCACCTAACTGGGAATAATCGATCTGGTCAAACTGCATGGCGATCTCCGTCTGGGTGTATGTGGCATTATCGTTGTTGGTATAGTTATAGACATTGCCCTTGGGCGTTACAAAATCAATGGAGCGGATGACGACTTCATCTCCGGCGACATCGAAGATGGGATTGGAGATGAGGACTTCTTTCCAAGACGCGGCAAAACTGCGCGCCTCGTTGTTCTCACGCGGAACAGGAAGGACTACATCACCGTACGAAGAGCGAAGGAGGAAGACCTTGTTCTCGGCATCGTAAGGCATGAGTTCAAAATCCGACGGGCGGATCTTCTTCTCATGCTTGGCCAGGAAGCGGCGTTTAGCCTCTTTCATCAGTTCCTCAGCCTTGGCATTACGGGTCTGCTCGGTCACACGCTCCTTGTATTCGTCAATGGTCTCAAAGGGATCTTTCTGCTGCCAGGTATGCAACTCTTTCTCCACATAATTCTGCACGAAAGTGGCGTATTCGCTTTGTTTCTTGGGCTGCACCTGTTCCTGCGGTTGAGGTGCAGCAGGTTTCTGAGCGGCAGGTTGCGGCTCCTTATAAGCCGGAGCTGCCTGCGCAACATGTTGTGCGGCAGGAGCGGTGGTGTGGGTCGGTATATCCGATGTGAGCAGTTCCTGCTTGGCGGACATGACACCATTCACCTCGGGGGCACCCAGAACCTTGAGACGCACATTGATGGCAGCCAGATCTTCGTAGTTATCCGTGTAGAGATAAGCCATGGCAAGCGCATTCGTATAGAGCACAGAGGTGGGATCATTCGCCACCACCTGCTGAAGAATAGGAATAGCCCGATGGAAATAGGAGACGGCATAATTCTTATCCGTTTCGTAGTTCTGCACGGCGCAGTTATAAAGGTTCAGAGCGTAGTGCTTGTAGGTATTGAGCGTTTTCTGCTGTTCGGCAAGTCCTGCATATACATCCGCAGCTTCCGCATAGTGCTTCATGCCCTCCAGACACTGTCCTTTGAGGGAAACCAATTTGGTGTCAGCAGGTTTAACGAGAAGGGCCCGCTCCACATACGGTAAGGCCTCCTCGTACAAGCCCTTGGCCATGCGTATATTGATAGACATGGCCAGCAAGTCGGATGTAGTGGGATATTCGTGCAAAGCGCTTTCCAAGGTAGCTACCTGGCTATCATAATCACCTACGTTCTCATAACACTTGGCGAGGAAGAGAAAGACCACCGCACGGTTCTTGGGATCACCGAGTTCAATATAACGTTTGAGATAGGTGATGGCGTTGGTGTAGTCCTTGCGGTTATAATAGTTGGATGCAAGGAAATAAGTCATGGTGGCATACGGTTCGCTCTGCTCGAGGTGCATATCCGCGAACTGAGGCATCCATGCCAGATCGACATAAGCCTTGGCAAACGCCATCGCATTACCCATCTGCCTGTTCTGGGAATAGGTGGCAGCATGGTAATGAAGGAGCGGGTACAGTTGTAACATCTCCTGCTTGGCCTGGTTGTATTCGGGTGACTGCGGGTCGGCCGACTTGATGACGGACGACCACTGCGAAAACTCCTTATAGACATCCGAGGCCTCTTTAACCTCCGCCCGGGCGGCCAGGGACCCAAACACCAATAACGCCAATACTATTGAAGCAATTTTTCTCATACCAATTCTAATTAAAAGGCATCAATGAAGACAAACTTGATTCCAATGCGGCGGAACTCGGAACCGCGCTCCTGGCTCACATTCACATGGTACTCATAATCGCTGTGCATCTGATTGAGTTCGGTGAGGTTCTCTTTCACGAAAGCCTGTACGCCCAAGGCACGAAGGAAAGCGAGCTGCTCGTTCTGCGTGATGCCAGTGGACGAATTGACGGTAATCGTGGTCAGTTCACCTTTGGTATATACAAGTGTCTCATTATGAGCACCGTACTCTTCCGCATAAGGGATCTTGCGATTGATGGGAGCAGCATCTGCCGAACCGGTGACCGTAATGACCACTTTCTTGCCCGGACGGACGTACTGCTTGAACTCGTTCTGGAAAGCCGTCTGTACAATACGAAGCATCGCCTGTGCGGACTCGGAGCCGGTGATGAGGTACTTGCCGGGACCAAAATCCTCCATAGCAGAGAACTCCTGCTCGACATCGTAGTTGAACTCAACGGTGTAGTTCATAATCTTGTCTCCGTCGGCGTTGGTGGAGGCATCCACTTTGGTTTTCACGTCAATATGGGTGTGCTCGGAGATGAGGTCCGCCTCTTTGGCTGCCGCCACCACTTCTTCGCGGATCTCCTGCAGTTTGACTTCCTCCATTGAGGACTGCTGGATCAGGTCGAGAGGCACGAAGTTATTATCAGAAGACAAGTAATCAAGAGACTGTTTGTCCAGATTATCAAAGACATAGGTCTTTCCTGTTTCGGTATTGGTGACCTCGGTATAAAGCAACTCGAAACGGTCGTCCTCCGTGACGGTATAGATGGATTTATCAAAGATGAGCTGGTCGGGATTGGAGAAAGCGGCAACATCTTCCTGAGGCACCTCAAGATAGATGGCAGGCATGTTATCGAAATTGATCTCCAGCATGCTTTGCTCCTGGTTGTAGTTACCCAATGACACCTCCGCCTGCTGGATACGGTCACCTGCCATCTCCGTAGCCACTTGGTTTTCGAAACGGGCGTACTGAGCTGCACGCGACTCTTCGTTGACACGGAGGTGGTATTCTTCAAGCGTCTCACCAGGCATCTGGCGCAACCAATCGTCCATCAGGTCATCCACTTCCTCTGCCACCAAATGCTGGTAGTCCGGCACGAGGTCCACCATGGGATGGAAGACAAAAGTCGGGCCTGCATTGTAGACAAGCATGATCTCGCCCTTGGCTGAACGAGTGTAGCCCAAATGGCGAATCCCCACTCCGCCGGCATCGATCTTCTGGCGGTCCGTGGTCGGGTTCTTCATATTAAGAATGGTGATCTTGTCGGTGGCGGTGATGACAGCGATATACTTACCCTCCGGATGGAACATACATTCGCGTGCGTCCATCATGCCGGTGTAAGTATCCAACAGGGCAAACTTATTGATGTCATACATGCGCAACTTGCCGTTTTCCAAGAGTATTGCCATGCGGTTATTGTCCGGACTGAAGGCAATATGATTGACAGTTGCTTCCTCCTCAATGACCTTACGCATACGGCCCGTTTCCATATTATAAATATAGACCATCTGATCCTCGGACGCCGCCACGAAATAACCATTGAAACTGAGGGCTATCTTCTGGGGCGCAAACGCCAGCGGGATGGATTGGACGAGTTTGAACTTGGACAGTTCGTAGATATGGATATTACGCCCCTTGTCGGCGATGCACAAGTTCTTAGCGTTGGAACTATATGCCATCGCGGTAGGTATATCCGAGAGGCGGAAAGTATGCTTCACGCTGCCGTCTATGTATGAATAGAGAGAGACGGCGCGGGAGTTACCACGTGCGTAGAGGACCGCAAAGGTGTTGCATGCAGGACTCATCTTCAAGTCATATACCTTCCCGACTGTACAGAACGTGAGGGACTGGATATTAAGGACATCTTTTTCATTGGAATAGCAGAAAGCAAAACTACGGTTATCCCAAGTCTGCGGGACATGTTTGAGTTGAATGACACGGTCCTTAGGTTGTTCCTCTGCATTGAGCGCGGAGAGGCAGAATAACAGTGCAAACAATAACACCTGTTTCGGTTTCATGAGTTTCGTATTTTGACGGTTAATAGTGAGTGTTTATTACAAAAACGGCGCAAAGATACAAAAAAATTTTTACATATGCAAATAAAAAATCACACACAAAATGTATATATATACAAAGTATATATATAATATAAGTGTCAAAATTGTCATTTTTTGCGATTTATCATACGGTGATCCTTCGGTAACGTTGCGGTGACCTTTTGGATTGATCAATAGGTTTGAGTAAGATTGAATGATGACTATAAGATGAAAGATGAAAGATAAAAGATGAAAGATAAAGGATGAAAGAAGAAAAAGAAAGAATGAAAGATGAAGATGGCAGAAGAGAGGAAAAATGCAGAAAAATTGCACGAAATTTGCATATGTCAAAAAAAAGCAGTACCTTTGCGCGCTAAATTGCAGTATTGTGCGCCTACGTGCCCGTGTACATATGATAATAAGTCTCCTCCTGCTCTGCTGGACAACAGCGCAGGCGGAGGAGAATGTGCCACTGACGAAGCATATCCAGCCGGCAGATAACGTGGCTATGGATAGCGTGAGCATTGAGGGTAAAGCTACGGAGCGTGCGACGGAGAATGCGGGAGTTGAGAATAAAGCAACAGAGCGTGCGGCGGATAGTGTGGAAGTGGAGAGTATGGCTGCAGAGAGTGGCGGAATAGAGAGTACAAAGGATGAGAGTCCAAAGACAGATGAGAGTCCGGAGACAGATGAGAGTCCGAATACGGATGAGAGTCTGGAGGCGGATGAGAGTCTGGAGACGGATAGTGTGGCAGCGGGAGATGAGAGACGGAAGAGGAGACGGAAAGAAGGGGATTTGAAGGCACCGGTGTATTATCAGTCTAACGACTCGATGGTGATGACCAAGAACGGTAACGCGTACCTGCACGGAAAAGGCGAACTCAAATACGAGACATTAGACCTGACGGCCGAGTACATCCGCATGAACATAGACAGCAGTCTGATCTATGCGGAAGGCGTATATGACACCGTCAATTACGAATGGATAGGCAAGCCGGTGTTCAATGACGGCAAGGACAGTTATGAAACAAACGAAATCACCTATAACATCCGTTCGCAGAAAGGCTATATCCGGCATGTTGTGACACAACAGGGTGAAGGATACGTGATCGCGGACAAGACGAAGAAGCGGGATGACAATGTGATGATGATGGCAGGCGGACAATACACGACCTGCGACGACCACGACCATCCGCATTTCTACCTGAAGATGACCAAAGCGAAAGTGAAGCCCGGCGATTATATTGCCGCCGGACCGGCATACCTGGTTGTGGGCGAAGTGCCGCTACCGCTGGCAATCCCATTCGGCTTCTTCCCTATTACGAGTTCGTACTCCAGCGGTATATTGATGCCGACATTCGGCGACGACTACACACGCGGTCTGAACCTGAGCAACGGCGGTTATTACTTCGCCATCAACGATTATATGGACCTGCAGGTGGTGGGTGATATCTATACACGCGGCACATGGGCCGTTCGGGCACAATCGAAATATATATGGCGGTACCATTTCTCGGGTCACCTGAACATCAGTTACCGTAACGACGTAACGGGTGAGAAAGGATTGCCGGACTACGCTGTGAGCCGTAACTTCCAAGTCCAATGGACCCACAGTCAGGATGCGAAGTTCAATCCCTACTCCACTTTCTCGGCGAGTGTCAATTTTGCGACGAGCGGTTACAGCCGCAGTAACATCAACAACTACTACAACCCGCAGAACTATTCGGAGAACACGAAGAGCAGTACGGTGAGTTACACGCAGCGTTTCCCTGACAGTCCGTGGAGCCTGAGCGCCACCGCCAGCCTGACGCAACGTACGAAGGACTCAACCCTCATGCTGACAGCGCCGGAGTTGTCGGTTAACATGTCCAGCGTCTATCCGTTCAAAGAACTGCGCAACAGCGTGCTCAAACGCAAGAACAAGATTGGCGGCAAGGAACAATGGTACGAGAAAATCAAGATCAGTTACTCGATGAACGGCCGCATCGCGACGAAGAGCGGCATGAAAGAGCGAGATTTTGCGACCTCGAATTTTTTGAGAGACTGGCAAACAGGAATGCAGCACTCGGCTCCGATCAATGCGACCTTCATGCTATTCAAATACCTGAGTATCACGCCGAATGTGAATCTGAAAGACCGTATGTATTTCCAGCGGGTTGACCGCAACTGGAACGAAGCGGAGCAGCAGTTGCAGATGGATACGACGAACGGTTTTTACAACGTATTCGATTTTAACGTGGGTGTGAGCCTGAGCACCAAGTTGTACGGATTCTACACCCCGCTGAAGAAGCTGTTCCCGAAAGGGCGCGTGGAGAAATTCCGTCACGTGATCACCCCTCACCTGAGCATGAGTTATCACCCCGACTTCACGACCAAAGGCTGGGGTTACTACGGTTCATACGACGAGCCTGTGTATGACGGTGTGGATTCTATCACCGGGCGCAAGATCCAAAAATTGGACGAGAGCGGCAACCCGATGTACGTCCAGCAGACGTATTCGCGCTTCGCGAACGGCATCTACGGCAACGCGCCAAGCGGAGGAACATCCGCGACGATGAGTTTCGGCGTGTCTAACAACCTGGAAATGAAGATTATCAACCGCGACGACACGACCGGCAAGAACCCGTACAAAGTGGTGAGTCTGATTGATAATTTCAGTATAGACGGAGGTTACAACTTCGCCGCTGACTCCATGAGATGGAGCCTATTCCAAGTGAACCTGCGTTTGAAATTCCCGAAGCTGAACAACTACAGCGTGAACCTGTCGACGGCGTTGGATCCGTATATGTACCAGCTGAACGCATTGGGCAATCCCGTGCGCACCAACAAGCAGTACTGGCACAACGGTCGTTTCCCGCACTGGAGCGGATTACGATGGAGTTTCAGTTATACACTCAACAACCAGACCGTCAAGAAATGGATAGACAAAGCCAACGGACGCAAGACGAAGGATGAGAATACCGGCGAAGGGGAGAACGCCGAAGGAACAAACAGCAACAATCCCAACATGGCCGGCATCGAAAAGACAGACGATGGAACAGACAAGAACGCCAAGTTAGGCGGCAGCAAGACGGAGGAAGTGGACGACGGATACATCAAGACGGATTTCCCGTGGAGTATCAGTATCAACTATTCGCTGGCCTACGCCGCAGGCAGCGAGTTCGACTATGAGAAGATGTACTACAAGATGCGCTTCACGAACAACCTCAGTCTGAGCGGCAGTCTGGGTCTGGGCAAAGGATGGAAAGTGAGTGCGTCGATGAGTTATGATTTCGACCACAAGAGAGTGACGAGCTGCAACTTCAACGTGAGCCGTGACCTGCACTGCTGGAACATGACCGCAAGTGTCAACCCTATCGGTCCGTTCAAGAGTTACACATTCCATATCGGCGTGAATGCGTCTATCCTGGCGGACCTCAAGTATGACAAGAACAGCAACCAGAGCACCAATGCCCGAATCAATTGGTGGTAATGGAAGTTTATAGTTCTTAGCCCCAATGGGCACGATTAAATAAGTTGAAAGTTGATAGTTGAAAGTTGAAAGATAGTTGAAAGTTGAAAGATGATAGTAGATATTTAAATATTTGGACATATGATAGAGAATTTGAAAGTAGTGCGTGCTACGTACGAACTGTACATTGCCGGCGAAGACGGCAAAGAAGAGTTAATGGAAAAAGCGACGGAAGAGAGTCCGTTAGTATGGTGCCACGGCGAAGGAATGATGCTTCCGGCTTTTGAGGCCCAGATGGCAGGCAAGGAAACCGGCGACACGTTTGATTTCGTGCTCAAGGCGGCCGACGCCTACGGCGAGTATATCCCGGAAGGGTTGCAGGACCTGCCGAAGAAGATGTTCTATAACGGCGACGGCGAGTTTGACGACGAGCGCGTCTATGTAGGCGCCATCGTGCCGATGACAACCGTGGACGGGCAGATCGTGAAGGCGCAGGTATGCGAGATCACCGACGACCAGGTGACTATTGACCTGAACCACCCTTATGCGGGAGAAGACCTGCATTTCACAGGCAAGATAATAGACATTCGCGACGTGACGGAAGGCGAGTTGAAGGCCATCCGTAATCCGAAAGGGTGTTGCGGCGGCTGCCACGGCAAGTCCTGCGGCGACTGCGAGAGCGATTGCGGCAATGGTGAGTGCGGAAAGGGCGAGTGCAAGCACTGCAATTAAAAATTAAGAATTAAAAATTAAAATTTTTATACTATGGCAAATATTGTAGCGATAGTGGGACGTCCCAATGTAGGGAAATCGACCCTTTTCAACCGTCTGACGGGAACGCGACGGGCGATAGTGATGAATACAGCCGGTACGACGCGTGACCGTCAGTACGGCAAGGCCGAATGGTGCGGACGCGAGTTCAGCGTGATAGACACCGGCGGCTGGGTAGTGAACAGCGATGACACATTCGAAAGCGAGATCAACCGCCAAGTGTATTTAGCTATCCGGGAAGCGGATGTCGTGCTGTTAGTCGTGGATGTGAACGAAGGTGTGACGCAGTTCGACACGGAGGTGGCGCATCTGTTGCGTCAGTCCAAGAAACCGACGATACTATGCGTGAACAAAGTGGATACGTTTGAGAACCAGTACGGTGCCGCAGAGTTCTACAAGTTAGGTTTAGGCGAACCGTACATCCTTTCGGCGGAGAACGGTCTGGGTACCGGTGACCTGTTAGACGAGGTGGTAGGCCGTTTCCGTAAAGAGGATGACAGCGACGAGGACCTGGAAGAGTTACCCCGCTTTGCGATAGTGGGCAGACCGAACGCCGGCAAGTCGAGTATCCTCAATGCGTTCATCGGCGAGGAGCGCACCATCGTGACGGACATCCCGGGCACCACCCGCGACAGTATTTACACGCGGTACAACAAGTTCGGCAAGGACTTCTATTTAGTGGACACGGCAGGTATCCGCAAGAAAGCGAAAGTGACGGAGGACCAGGAGTACTACTCGGTGGTTCGTTCGATCCGTGCGATAGAGAACAGCGACGTATGTATTCTTATGATAGACGCTACTCGCGGCATCGAGGCGCAGGACCTGAATATCTACTCACTGATCCAGAAAAACAAGAAGGGTCTGGTGGTATGTATCAACAAGTGGGATCTGGTCGAAAGCAAGACGAACGCAGATATTAAGGCTTACGAAGCTGCCATTCGCGAACGAATTGCGCCGTTCACAGACTTTCCGATTATCTTCACAAGTGCGCTGACCAAACAGCGAATCTTCAAGGTAGTGGAGACGGCATTGCACGTTTATGAGAACAAGAACAAGAAAGTGCCGACAGCGCAGTTGAACGACAAGTTCCTGCCGCTGATAGAGAACTATCCCCCACCCGCCTGGAAAGGCAAGTACATCAAGATCAAGTATTGTACGCAGCTGCCGAACACGCAGATACCTACGTTTGTGTTCTTTGCCAACCTGCCGCAGTACGTGAAAGAACCGTACAGACGATTCTTGGAGAACAAGCTGCGTGAATGGTGGGACTTTACAGGAACACCGGTACAGTTGTTTATCAGGAACAAATAGATTGACGATTGGACGATTGGGCGATTGACGATTTTACGATTAGACGATTGATTTACGATTGAATTTTTTTAAGAAAAAGTTAACAATTTGCATTTTTATTTGCATATATGCAAAAAAAATTGTAACTTTGCACGCTCATTTTGGATTAAATGAAAATAATAGGCTTCGTATATCAAGAAAAGAGGTCAGACATCCCTTGTCAGCCGTCCGGATCGAAAGGCGAATGGGAGATGGTTCTCAAGGCAGACTCATGTCTGCTGAACGGGCGAAAGCCATTCTTTTTGCCCGACTGGAGCCAAGAAGTGGGTTACACCCCGTGCCTGATCCTACGCGTGAGCCGTTTGGGCAAGGAGATCGCCCCCAAGTTCGCGAACCGCTATTACGATGCGGTGGCCTACGGAGCGGATTTCACGGCGACGGATATACTTCGTGAAGCACAAGCAGCCGGCCGTCCCTGGACCCGAGCAATGGCGTTTGACTACTCGCTGGCAATTGGAGAGTTTAAGGTTGAAAGTTCAGGGTTGAAAGAAGCCGGAGAGTTGAACGATGAACGTTATTCAGGATATGTCCTTACTCCTGCGAAAGCGATAGCAGAGGCAAGCAAGCTAATGACTATCCGGCAGGGAGACCTGATTGTAATACAAGCTCACGAGAAGCCGAAGCCGGTACATAAAGAAGATATAATCCGCGTAGAGGAAAACGGAAAAGAACTATTATACTGCAAGATAAAATGAAAAAGTTTCTAATCATAGTAATGCTAATGGCGCTGCACCTGCCATTATTGGCAGGCATCCATACCTATACGGACCAATCCGTATTAAGCAGCGGGAAATGGGTCAAGATCCGCGTCAGTGAATCGGGCGTCTGCCGGATGAGCTTCAGCGAGTTGCGCGACGCAGGTCTGGAGCCGAGTGCTTTACGTGTATACGGTTACGGCGGAGCGATGCTCACGCAGGACTTCCTAAAAGCCAAGATCGACGACCTGCCGCAAGTGCCGGTATATGTAGGCGATGACTATGTGCTGTTCTGGGTACAAGGTCCGATCAGCTGGTCATTCAACGGCGCGCGCTTCGTACACACCCGTAATACCTATTCCGATTACGGATACTATTTCCTGACCGATGAGGTTGGTGAAATGCTGAGTCTGACATTTGGAGAGCCGGAGGTATGGACATATGATGAGGAGGAAGATGAACCGTCGGATATAAGGAGTTATCCGTATTATCAGGTGCATGAGCTGGATTCGGTGAATCTGATAGACCGCAGCGGAGTGTCCGGTGGCGGACGTGATTTCTACGGCGAGCAGTTCAGTGCCAACCAGAAGCGCACTTTCACTCTCTCCACGCCCAACGCCATCACGGATCAGCAAAGCCGCGTGTATATCGACCTGGCCGGTTATTCCACCGTAGCCACCTCGTTCAGCAGCACGGTGAACGGTTCCTCCAGCAGCGTCAGCATCAAGGCCCGCTCTGATAACTACACCTTCGGTTGCGTAGGTAATATCAACTCGATGGTTCCTACGACAGCCAACAGCCAGCAGATACAAATCACGTACGAAAGTTCCGTTTCCAGCGCCTTAGGATGGCTCAACTATATAGAGTTGACCACTCCTTCGCGTCTTCACATGACCGGCAGTTATATGCCAATCCGCACCGCGGACAGCTACAAAAGCGACATACCGGTCCGTTACCACCTGACCGGCGCTTCCGCTTCCACGCAAATATGGGATGTCACCCATTTGGATGCCATCCATCTGATGGAGACGACGACCGAGAACGACGAGCTCATATGGATGGGCAGCCAGCAGTACGGTATACGTGAGTACGTTGCTGTCAATCCGCAAGGCACGGATTGGGTAAGCGCGACGGTAGTCGGCAACATTGCCAACCAGAACCTGCACCGCCTTTCCAATATCGACTATGTCATCATCTGCCCGGAAGGGTACGAAGCGATAGCAACCGACCTGGCCAAGGCGCACGAGGCCAACAAAAGTATCACATGGGCGGTAGTGACCGACCAGCAGGTGTACAACGAGTTCTCATCCGGTACCCCCGATGCGAGTGCCTACCGATGGATCATGAAGATGCTCTATGACCGTGCAGACGGAGAGACTATCAACCGTCCGCGCTGGTTGCTGCTAATGGGTCACGGTACGTTCGACAACCGCAAGCTGCTGACAACCTCGGGTACCTCTTTGCTGCTGACGTATCAGGCCAAGAACTCCACCAATGAGGTGAACGCCTATGCCACGGATGACTATTTCACCTTCATGGAAGACGAAGAAGGCGAATCGGACGTAACGGCCACCATGGATCTTAGCGTAGGCCGTTTGCCGGTTAACAACACCACGGAAGCCCGTGAGGTAGTGGACAAAATCATTCGTTATATCCGCAATGACCAACCCGGCAAATGGAAGAACCAGTTGGTATTCCTGGCCGACGACGGCGAGAAGGGAACGCACACGAAGACCGCCGAAGAGAGTGCCGAACTCGTACGTGTGAGCAACCCGGACTTTGTTGTGAACAAGATTTTCCTGGACGCCTATCCGCAAGAGGTAAGTGCCAGCGGTGAGAGTTACCCCATCGCCAAGAACAAAGTGATGAACCTGCTGAAGAACGGTGTGCTGTTCTTCGACTACTCCGGTCACGGAGGCTACAACGCCATTACGAACGAGTCTATCCTGACACAAAAGGAGATAGAAGCCATGCGTAACGAGAACTACGCTTTCTGGCTGTTTGTAACCTGTAACTTCGGTCAGTTCGATACCGGCAAACGTTGCGCAGCGGAGTCGTCCATCCTGAATCCGAACGGCGGTTCGATAGGTATTTTGGCAGCGACACGTACTGTTTATGCCACGCAGAACACCGAACTGAACCGAAAAATATGCAACGAGCTGTTCGCCCACTCCAATCCCTTCCACTATGATGTCACCATCGGCGAAGCGATAGCCAAAGGCAAAAACCGCCGCGGACTGGATTCGAACAAGATGCCGTATGTATTATTGGGCGATCCGGCCATCCGTCTGAACTACCCCACCGACTATCAAGTGGAGACGCTGACCAAATTAGACACGCTCAATGCGTTGAGCGTGCAACAGGTAGACGGCCGAATAATGGATGAGGATTCGCTGTTAGTAGAGGACTTCAACGGTACCGTAGATATCACTATCTACGACAAGATCCAAACCATTCCTACACGAGACAACGACCAAGTAGGAGGCGAGCCGGAGGTGGTGAACTATCTGGATTATAGCAGCACACTGTTCACCGGCAAGACAGCCGTGAAGGACGGTCTTTTCTCCTTTACCTTCATGGTACCGAAAGACATCCGCTATAACTACGGCAACGGACGTATCGTCTATTATGCCCAATCGATGGAGGACGGTATATTACGCGAAGCCGTAGGCCATAATGTAGAACTGGTGATCGGCGGTTCGAACACAACCGTGTTTGCGGACACCATCGGTCCGGAGATGGTTATTTATCTGAACACCCCCTCCTTCAAGGACGGGGACAAGACCTATCCGACCCCACGTTTCTTCGCAGAGCTGTATGACGAGAACGGCATCAACACCGCGGGTGCAGGTATCGGACACGACCTGATGCTGATTGTGGATGAGGACGCCAAGCAGACCTATTCGCTCAATGAGTTCTTCACATCCGCTGATGACAGTTACCAACGCGGCCAAGTGAGCTACCTGATGAACAGCATGGCAGACGGTCCGCACACACTCACTTTCCGTGCATGGGACCTGCTGAACAACAGTACGACCCAATCGCTCAGTTTCATTGTAGAGGCAGGTATCGATCCGGGTATCTACTCCGTGACCACCTACCCCAACCCTGTGCAGACAGCCGGTATACTGAACATGGTGGTGAACTACGACCAGCCGGATGAGTTGCTCCAAACAGAAATATATCTGATGAACACAAACGGACAGATCGTATGGAGCAAGACACAGGACAATCCAGACAACATCTCGCTTAATCTGGCAGAGATAGGATTGAATCCGGGTATCTATTTCTACTCCGTGCGCATCAAATCCGAATCAAGCAAACATATTTCTTCATCCGGAAAGATCATCGTGGTAAGATGAAAAGTGAAAGATGAAAAATGAAAGATGAATAAATGTAGAAAGCCTATGAAGCAAATCGCTGAATAAAATCTATAGAGCTCCGGAGGCTTTACATCCGGAAAATATGTAATAACAAAAACTATTAATAACTCAAAATGAAAAAACTAATTATTTCTATCGCGGCTGTGTTGTGCGTATCGTTGAGCGCTGTAGCAGCCGATGACACAATGAATCCGTTGATCACCTCAATGCCGTCGCTTTCGATAGCTCCGGACGCTCGTGCAGCAGGTATGGGTGATGTAGGTGTGGCAACGGAAGCGGATTTCAATTCCCAGTACTGGAACCCATCCAAGTACGCATACATGTACTCTAAGGGCGGTATTACAGCCAACTACACGCCGTGGTTGCGTAAACTGGTAGGCGACATCGATCTGGCTTATTTAGCAGGTTTCTATAACTTCGGTGACCTCGCCGGAGGTATCGGTGCATCGTTCACGTACTTCTCGATGGGTGATGTAGCTCTGACAGACGCCCAAGGCAACACGCTGCAGAACGTACGTCCGAACGAATGGGCGCTGGATCTCAGTTACTTCCGTAAACTGCATGAGTACGTAGCGATGAGCGTGGCTGTTCGTTTCCTCTATTCGGACCTGAACAACGGCGTCAACAGCAGTGCTACCGGCGCTACAGAGATGCACCCGGCATGGACCATGGCGGCCGACATCGCACTCTACTACCGTCAGCCGATCGAGTTGCCGATGGGTACAAGCAATTTTACGTTAGGTTTCTCGCTGAAGAACTTAGGTGGCAAGATGACCTATGCTGATGACGGAAGCAGCAACTTCATCCCCGCAAGCATGAATATCGGTGTGGGCTATGAGCTGCCGTGCGACAAGTACAACTTCCTGACCTTCAACCTGGAAGCGAACAAGATGATGGTACCAAGCCGCAAGTCCAAGTTTGCGCCGGACGGAGTTGAGTACACGGGTGAGCAGTACTCACAGATCAACCCGGCGAAGGGCTGGTTCCAGTCGTTCGCAGACGCTCCGGGTGGTGTCAAAGAGGAGTTCAATGAGGTACGCTGGGGTGCAGGTATCGAATATTCGTACAACAAGCAGTTCTTTGCACGTGCCGGTTACAGCTACGAGAACTACTACAAAGGTAACCGTAACTACCTCACTTTCGGTGCCGGATTCCACTTGTCTATCGTCACGCTGGATGTATCCTACTGTGTAGGTCTGGCCGCTACCAACCCGCTGGATCAGACTATGCGCTTCACGCTCGGCTTTGACTTAGCAGGTATCAAGGATCTGGTAGATAACCGGAAGAGGTAAGACGAAAGCGTATATGCGAATCGGCTTTGGATATGACGTACATCAGTTCGCCCCTGACCGCAAATTGTGGTTAGGGGGAATTGAAGTACCATATGAACGCGGTCTGCTCGGTCACTCAGATGCGGATGTAGTGATTCATGCACTGTGCGACGCCATCCTCGGCGCTGCTGCGATGCGGGACATCGGTTATCATTTTCCGGACACCAAAGGCAACGAGTACGAGGGTATTGATTCCAAGATTCTCCTGCGCCGAGTGATGGAGATGGTCCGGAAAGCCGGATATGAATTAGGTAACTGCGACATCACTATCTGCGCACAGGCACCCAAACTTAATCCTCACATAGACGCCATGCAGGCATGTCTGGCACAGGTCATGGGAGTTGAACCCGGCCAAGTGAGCCTCAAAGCGACTACCACCGAACACCTCGGTTTTGTAGGACGCGAAGAAGGGATTGCAGCATATGCGGTGGCGCTGGTGGAGAAAGGTGAAAAGTGAAAGGTGAAAGGTGAAAAGTGAAAGGTGAAAAGTGAAAGGTGAAAGATGAAGGTCTATGAGACTTTATCATTAATTAGTTAATCGAATTGAAATATTTTCTTCTTTCCATAGCATTGACCCTCGTACCGGATCTGTTTCAGTTAAAAGGTCATCCGGAGGTAGTGGAAGAGAACGGTCCGTATACACGGGTCGTTTTGACCGACAGCACGACGTTAGAGGTCTATGAGGCAGATTCCATACTTGTCGTGCTTACTGTCTGCGCGCCGCAGTGTTCCTCGTGCGCGCGTATATATAATAAGGAGTGGCAACTGATCGCCACCCCGCAGTCCCCGACTCCGTCTATCTTTCCGCTGGCGACCATAGAGAACGGCCGCATCGTATGGAAGGATAACGATACGTGGGAATATTAGGAAAGTGAAAAGGGAAAGATGAAAGATGAAAAGTGAAAAGCATCAGCCTTTTATAAACTCATAGAGTTCGTTGGCGATGCGTTCATCGGACAGTTCATCACATATTTCCACATCCAAGATATGATGCGCCTGAGCATAGAACGGTTCACGCGCTTGCAACTGAGGAGCTATGAATTCAAGTAGCTCCTTTTCTGTGCGCCCTTGCAAAACAGGCCGTTCGCTGAGGTCGGTCAGGCTAAGCCGCTTGGCCAGGTGTTCCGGTTTCCAGCGGATATAAATGCTGGTACCTAATTCGCGAAGGCAGTCCATGTTATCTTCCCAACAGGGATAACCGCCACCGGTAGCATAGATGACATGCTCATAAGGAATCTGATCCGCCAAGTCTTCCACCACATATTTCTCTTTCTTGCGAAATTCCTCGAGGCCGAACGCACGGATGTATTCCGCTGTCGTGTAGCCGTATATTGTGGCAAAAGCGTCATCCAGATCGACGAAATGCCAGCCGAGTTTATCCGCCAACAATCGTCCGGCAGTGGTTTTGCCGGCTCCCATATAACCTACCAGATAAATCGGGAACTGCACGAGAGAAATGAGAAATTTAAAATTAAGAATTAAGAATGGAAGATGGAAGAATATTAGCGGTTGGCATATGCCAAAGCATATAACTTCATCTGCTTGAGCATGGCCACCACTCCGTTTGAGCGTGTGGGGCTCAAGTGCTCTGTCAATCCGATCCGCTCAATGAAATAGAGTTCGGCTTTGACTATCTCCTGCGGTGTGTGCCCGCTGAGAACATGAATGAGCAACGCCACTATACCGCGGACAAGCAAGGCGTCCGAGTCTCCTTTATACCAGATTCTGCCGTCCTCGTAACGGCAGGTGAACCACACTGTGGACTGGCAACCGTCAATCCTGTTCTGCGGCGTTTTGTCGGCCTCCGGCAGCGGGTTCTTAGCTAATTCTTCGGCATAATCGATAATAAGCTGATACCTGTCCAGCCAATCCTCCAACGCCTCGAACTCCTCAATAATCTCGTCTTGTAATTCGTTGATAGTCATTGTGTTCAATCCTCCACGCCTTTGATTTGTCCGCCATCGAACAACCATTTCTTACCCGGATAGAGTTCGGGCCACAAGCGGTTATGCGTGGACATGAGTACCGTTATGCCCGCCTGACTGATGGAATAAAGCAGATCCATGATGTCCTTGCCGGTCTCGGCGTCCAGGTTACCGGTCGGCTCGTCCGCAAGGATGATCTCCGGCGAATTGAGTAATGCACGCGCAATGACCACACGCTGCTGCTCACCTCCGGACAGTTCGTACGGGCGTTTATATGCCTTATTGGCCATGCCCACCTGCTCTAAGATCTCGAGCACATGGGATCTCATCAGTTTCTTGTCCTTCCAGCCCGTGGCACGCAGTACAAACAGCAGATTTTCCTCGACAGAGCGGTCGGTCAGCAGCTTATAGTCCTGAAAAATAATACCCAAGCGGCGGCGCAGGTACGGCAGTTTACGGCGACGGATATGCATCATGTCATAATCCAGCACATGCGCTTCGCCGTGAGCGATAGGGAGAGCCCCGTAGAAAGTTTTCATGAGCGAAGACTTACCGCTGCCCACCTTACCGAGCATGTAAATCATTTCGCCTCTATCCACGTGCAGATTGACATCACGCAGTACAATCTGGTCGGCTTGATGCACCTCAACCCCTTTATACTCTATCAATCCGTTTTCCATTGGGCTAATCAGTCCTCGTTATTGATCTGGTTCTTCACCTGCTCCAACTGCTTCTTGAGATCGTTGATCTTCTTCTGCATGTCATCAACGAGTTTGTTGGCAGTCTTGGAACGCGCCGTGAAGAAAAGGATGTTATTCTCCGCCGTACGGATCTCCTGCTGGAGTCTGTCACGTAGGCGTCGCAGTCCTTCAGCACTCTGGTTGGCAACCGCTTTGGCCATCTGCTCGGCCTGTGCACGCTGGCGCTCCTCACGCGCCTTGACGCGCTCGAGGTACTCCTTATGCTTCTGCTCACGCTCTTTGCGGCGCTCACGGAGGCTGACAAAGAAGGCTTTCTTGGCCTGGAAGAACTGGTCGCACTCAGCGCGATACTCGTCGTAGATGGTCTGGTTGTATTTCTTGGGAGCAAAGCCGATGGTGCGCCATTCGTTCTGGAAGGCCTGCACTTTGAGCGTAGCCTCCTCCCATGCCTTGACATCGGGTCTTGCTTCCTCGGCCTGCAGCTCCGCATTGAGGGCTTTGAGCTGGTCGATGATAGCACGTTTGGCAGCCAGGTTCTCCTGCTCCTTGGCGTGGAGTTCATCGAAATGTGCCTGGTGCTTCTTATTGATGATGGTCGAAGCCTCTTTGAAGCGGTTCCAGAGATCCTCACGCAACTCACGCGCCACCGGACCAATCTCCGCCCATTCGTCATGGAGCTGCTGCAAGGCACGGCTGGCCTCTACGATGTTATCGTTGTTCTGCAGACGCTCTGCCGCTTCGCACAACAGCGTCTTGAGCTCGAGGTTTTTCTTGAAATCCAGATCACGCAGCTCAATATTGATTTTCACCAGGTCATAGAACTGCTCCTGGTATTTCTGGTAGGCTTTGCGGAACTCCTGCACTTTCTCAGCCGGTACCGCACCTATCTTCTTCCACTCCGCCTGCAAGTCACGCATATGCTGGAGATTGGCCATCACGCCGTCAGTCTCCCCTTCCGCCAGGGTCTTCATCTCGTCCAAGATAGCCTGCTTGCGCTGCATGTTGGCATCCAACTCCTGCGCCGCCTGAGCAGCCACCTCGGCACGTTTGGCTTTATACTCCGCCAAAACAGCCTTGAACTCCTCTTCCAATTCATCGGACTCCTCTTTGTAGAACTGAGTCTTGATGTGATCCACTTGGTCCTTAACGGCCAATACGTCTTGCTCTAGCAGGGCCTTGAGCTCCTCTATGAGCTGTTGTCTGGTACTTGACATAATTATACAAAAAAAAGTGGAGTATAGCGGACTCGAACCGCTCACCTCAACACTGCCAGTGTTGCGCTCTAGCCAGATGAGCTAATACCCCTTCGATAGGTTGCTTGCGTGCGTGTCTTCCTATGCTACGCTTTTCGGTCAAACGCTTTGCCGGATTGCGTTCCAAGAAGAAAGAGCACTATTACGAACCAAATCGGGTGCAAAGGTACAAAAAATTTTTCATATGTGCAAATTTTTAGGCATTTTTTTAATAAAATAGAGTAAAAGTAAGCCTGGAGCACTAAAAAAAGGAACAGAAAAGGAATTAATCACCTGGGTAGGACGTTAGTCAGACGTTGTAGGATGGTCCGGAGATGGTACCGATAATCACCTACTAATAACCTACTAATAACCTACTAATCACCTACTATTTTCCTACTAATAACATACTATTATCTGCTAAAGGTTAGTGCGGTGGGTGTATTTTGAGGGGATGGGTTCGGATTTTCGCGGGAGAAACTGGAACGTCTGGAACGTCCAGAAAGTCTGGAAAGTCTGGAGAAACTGGAGAAGAACGGATGGAGAAAAATAAAAAAAACTGCTCCGAGCAGAGGCCCGAAGCAGTTGAAGATAAGGTAACCGGATATATCCGGCG
>Ga0265298_10001060_pt1 | contig 40538 bp, 66 predicted proteins | sample AusTroGonzalo_MG_3_FD_193486 | JGI IMG/M metagenome (GOLD analysis project Ga0265298, IMG submission 193486) | Bovine rumen microbial communities from tropical cattle in Woodstock, Queensland, Australia - Gonzalo_01 | ecosystem: Host-associated > Mammals > Digestive system > Stomach > Rumen ... | reverse complement strand
CGTCACGCTCGACCAAAAGACTGTCTTGGGTGATGGGTCGTTCCTCATGTACACTGCTTCGAATCCGTTCGACAGCTTCATCATCTCTAGACTCTTCGTTTGTAGTACTTTCGTTATCGTTGGGAGAGGCCTCTGGAACCTCGTCAGTAATATTTTCTCCTGTTTCGATGTCATTTTTAACTTCGTTTAAGGCTTTATTTACGTCTTCTTCACTTGTTTCTCCTACTTTACCTGCCAGATTAGTAGACATGTAATTAGTGAAGTCTTTTTGGTTCATTTTCATGAGTTCAGCCCACTCATAATTCATGAGATTTTTACAGTAGTCCTGGTATATTGCGAGCTTTTTAAGGTCTTCTTCAGTTTTATCCTCTTTTTCTGTCAACGCCTTGATTTTAGCTTGATAAACCTGGATTTTTTCCTTAGCTTCATCTATTGTGAAATGGTGATTATCTCCAGCAGGCCGTATAATATCACCGTCTATGTCATATATGTTTGTATTAGTCTTCATATAATCGTGATTTATATGCTTCAATTTCGCTCTAACGTATACGTTCCAACAGTCTTAAGTACTCCGGATTTTCCAAGCATTCTTTCAACGTGGTATACGTAGGATGAGCACCTTGTTTCTATGGCTTCTCCTTTTTCATTGATTGTAAAATGAGTATATCTCTAACTATTTTTCCAATTGTTATAAGCTCTAAAAGCCTATTTTCTCTCTGTTTTATTACTATACTGATGGATTTTCTTTAACATTAACTTTGCATCTACTGTACCGCAGGCTTTTATGCAGCAAATATCGTCTATAAAGCTTTCAACTCCTTCATCCCCAAATTTATCACGGATAATCTCATATTCTGTCTTAGATTGCTTGAAATATTCATTATTTTCGTCATAAATAGGCTCTAAATCTAGGATAAACAAGCTATTTATAGGGGCTCCGTGGATGAAAAAATACTTGCAATTGTCTGTTACAGGCTTACTTATAGCCTTCAGACTTAAGTAATCTGCGTAATACAGGATAGCATTCAATTCTATGTTATTCATAGGCCTTTTATTGTCTTGTAGATACACTCAGCTGCCCAACCTAGTAGGTAACAGAATGGTTCTGGACTACATTGGCATATATCCTGATCCATGTGTTGATAGATTCTTAAGGCTACATGACCTGCTTCATGACTTACTGTATTGATCAGGTCTAGTTTTTTATTTATTCCTACTATATTTACCGTGCAGTTATACTTTACTAGTATAGCATCCTGTTTATCAGACTTTCTTCTACATAAAGTAACATTAGCACAATTCTTCATTATATCCTCATCTATCTCTTCTCCATCACCATATTCTACTACTTCTCGTATTTCTTCTATAGTGGCATACTGATTTGCTACTATCAATACTACGTTGTATATAGTCTCATATGTATCTATTCTACTATTCTTATCCATATATATAATATTATATTTCTTTGCTACTTTCTTTGTAGCATACGGCTGCTTAACGTAAAAATGGCCTTAAAAGTTGCATTTTAACAATTTTAAAACTTTTTCTGCAACCGGTTTTTCATAATGCCCCGTTACGCAGTCGTAAATTGAGAAAATAAAACTATGGCAAAGATATTACGTGTAATAGAACCATTTTTCATTATGGAACTCGGGGATACGTTTGAGTATTCTGATAACGAGAAGATGTATGTCTCTAAGCATAACGAGGAATTCTATAAGATGGAAAGTGAGAAGATTGATGAAGTTAAGTCTTCTTACAAGTCAGAATTCCGTATTTCAGCTGAATATGCAGCAGATCTGATCGAAGAGGGCTACCTTGAAGAGGTTAGCGAGAATGAGAATAAGACTTCATTCGTAAACGTCTTCGATGAGATTGATACTCTCCTTGAAAAGTATAAGAAGGGTATGGAGAACCTTGAGGAAGATACGATGGGTCTTCCTGCTTGCGTAAAAGTTGAGAAAGAGACAGTTCTCTCTAATCTTATTACTTTACTTGAACACCTTAAGAGTTTAAAGAAATAATGGAAGACAAAGAGATTATGGATCAGGCAGAGCTTGCTCAGAGTGTAAGTGACCAGATTAAATACGTTTTCATGGATTACTTCCTTGTAAAGCCCTTGGATCCGATCAAAGTTAAGAAAGAGTTTAGTAAACCTGTTTCAACTGGTACACCCGTAGAAGATGCAAATGGCGTTGAAGCACAAGACTTCGACAGTGTTGAGACAGAGGTTAAAGAAGTTAATTCAGATTATCGCAAAGGCGTAGTCATTAAGCGTCCTACTTATTATGACATCCCTTCAGATGATGATTCTACACTCAGAGACATCAAAGTTGGCGATATAGTAATCTTTAGAGATGCTGCAGGTCTCAGGTTTGACCTTGTAAAGGATAGTCGACTTCTTAGACTGTATGATATACTTGGAATAGAGAAGTGATTGACATTGAACAAGTAATAAAAGAAGTTTCAGTTAGAACTGGCGTTGACAAAGAGATAGTTGAAAAAGTATGTAAACATGTATTCGATTATACTGTTAATGCAATGAAAGATGACGAAAACGTCAAAAACATATTATTCAACAAGTTATTTAAGTTCGAACTGAAGCGGAGATTTAAAGAAGATAAATCTAGAAAGTATACAGCAAGATGAAGACTTTATATATTACAAAGGGTAACAATCTCCTGATAGATGAGGAGAATCACAACTGCTCAAAGTTGAAGGAAGAGCGTCAAGGTATTGATTCTATATTCCTTGTGAAAGAGCCTATGCATATCATATACGGATATGACGGCGAACATGAAGAGTTTGATGTAGATACTAACGATATAGTTATTTCCTTCTATGCTTCAGAGTTCAGCAAAAAGCTGGTAGTTGTTAAGAATGAAGACTGGGCTTCTAATATTGCAGAATATAATAAGTTTATGCAAGAAGAGAAGGAGCGCTGGGCCAATGGTAAAGATAACGCTGAAAAAATATTTTAAATCATGAAAAAGACAAAGAAAGAGTTTAAGCCGAGTTATATTGTGAATCTTGATGAGATTGAGCACCTTGATGATATCGCACTGGTGTTTGCACTCGCAAAGCATAACGCAGGTCTGCCTTTGACAGATCAGGACTTGTGGGACATTATAGATCATGTCGCTTACAACGTTCGTCCTCATATCTGCATTTGCAACTGCATTTGCGCAATGAAGAAGAAGCTTCCTTGGTATAAGAGGTTCTGGCGCTGGCTGACTCGTAAAAAGGACTAATCCACTTTTGTGCCGCAGTGGAGTAAAGAACGGCATTTGAGAAATACTTTTTTTCTTCATAATTATAAATGAATTAAACATTGTCATAATGACAGGTGGTTATGGTATAGCTTCGGCTAGGGGGTTCGATTCCCCCGCCAACCACTGGTTCGTGGTGTATGAATCCTAGCACAGGAGGCTCTAACCCTCCAGGATCTGGAGATGAACCGGACGGGCCAACCAATACAGTGAAGACTGAAAACTTAAACAATTATCAATATGCAAGTTAAATTTAAGAGATTATCAGAAAAGGCAGTGCAGCCTATACGTGCTACTGAAGGTAGTGCAGGTTACGATCTTACTTCTACTCATGTTACTACAGAGGTAAGCGAATGTGGACAGCTTATATTGGTATACCACACAGATTTGACAATTGAACTCCCTGAGGGTTATGCAGCATATATGTTCCCTCGTTCTTCGATTAGCAAGAAGAGTTTGCGTTTGTGCAATAGTGTGGGTGTTATTGACAGCGACTACCGTGGTGAAATCATGGGCAAGTTCATCGTAACTACTGACGTTATTCCTTCTCTTTATCGTGAAGGTGAGCGTTTTGCACAACTGGTGATCATGCCTATCGCAACTGCAGAGTTCATTGAGGCAGAGGAACTCAGTGAGACTAATCGTGGCGAGGAAGGTTTTGGTAGTACAGACGAACAGAGCGCACCTAATGCACCTGCTGGTTCTCCGGAAGATAAAAGCGAGCTTATAAACCAGGAGGAAGCAACGACGGGCAGCGGCGGGGAAGAAAACATCCCTGAGCAGGCAGAATAATTACGTAATAAAAGCCTGGTGGAGCGGCGTACATGAGTCTGGCAATGCTCCAAGATATAGGGGACCCTTATAGGGCCCCCTATCCTCGTATATGAATATTCATTAACTAAAGACGTGTACGTCATGATAGAAAATAAACTTTTACATTTCTCTTCGCGACAAGCATTTGATGAAGCAAAGTATAATATAGCTCCGTCTTCTATAGCATTTGTCGATGAAGGTAGAACAATATATACTCACGGCGTAGAGTACAATGCGTTAAGCAGCACAGGTGCTGAACTTTCGCAATACGTCACATACACATATCTACAGTCCGTGCTGGACGGATATGTTAGAAATTCTACAATTACACAAACAGTTCAGACTATACTTGACGCGATGCAGCCAAGTTGGAGTACCATCGTTTCGAAAATAGAGACTTTAGAGGGTAACGAGGATGATATGCAACAAGCCATTGCTTCGATATAGGCTAAAGTAGATGGATGGGAGGCACAAATAACTCTCAGCGCTCTATGGGAATCTCTCAGTAATGGTGATAAAACGTCACATATTGCAGAATTGTTTATGTGGGCAAACGAACACGATTCTGGTATTAGACTGAGCGCAGATCGCATTGACTTGGATGGTGTAGTCTCTCTTCTTGAAGCGTATATAGTAGACTATATTGGCCAAAATCCAACAGATTATAGCGATTTACAGACTGCTATATAGAATCTTCAGCAATGGAGAAATTCCATGGGATATCTTACCAATTCCGGTATAGTATTCCAAAATAATGATACCGACAATTTTGTTGCATTTACTTCTACTACAGGTATGGATCCGATAGGTGGACTATACCATAAACATCCTTCTACCGGCTATTCTTCGTATAGGCTTGGAAATGACGGTAGTGGTTATTTAGGTTTGATTGAGGGTAGTAATGGTCAACATGCAATATGGTGGGATACAAATGGTAATTTACATTTCCACAATTCTATAACAAGCCAGTGGGGTGGCGGTAGCGGTAGCGGTTCTGTCTCTGGTCAATTCTATGATCAAGCATTTACGATGACTTCTACGAATGTAGCTCCCGCTGTTCCGTCTGACGCAAATGCTCATCCTTGGCCATAGGGTGCTAATGATGATACTCGTATTGAAAGTGGTTACGATACTGGTTCTGCTGGCGAAGGCAACTGGGCCCGTTCGGTTTATGATCCGACCACATACGGTATCCAAGAAGATAGTTCCAAATATGTTTGGATGGCTACAAGACTTTATGATATTGAAGACGGTACTCCGATTGAAGAGAGTTGGAATGGACCGTGGCTGATTAGTGGAGCTGACGGTAATCCTGGTGAAGACGGTAAAGGTATTGAGTTTGTGTATACACGCACAGCTACAAATGATGGTACCGTCGTAGCAAATCTTACTTCTTCTTTACAGTCTAAGGTGGCCAATAGAGATAAGACGTTCTAGGATGAAGATTTTGCTCCAACCGGTTGGTATGATAATCCTTCTGGCGTAAGCTCGACGTATCCGTATGAATGGATGGGTTTGCGTACTAGTAACAGTGAAGGAACGTGGAGCGATTTCGCAGGTCCTTTCTTGTGGTCACACTATGGTCAGAATGGTACCGACGGAGATGGCGTAGAGTATATATTCTGGGCAAGCCCTGACGGTACTGCTCCGGTTGTTGATCCGAGTTCTTGGTCTACCACTTCTACTATAGAAGGTAAGAATGATAAAAGGTTCCAGGATAATGATTATGTTGGTCCAGTCGGTAGTCCTTGGGAGGATAATCCCATCGATTTGAAAGGAATAACATACGGACCTGGTTCTGTTCAATATGTTTCTATGCGTAAGAAGAACGGAGCTACAGGTTTGTGGGGAGCATTTAGCGCTCCGGCATTCTGGTCTAATTATGCAGTAGACGGCATTGTTGAAGGCTATGTTGTTGACTTAAGCAACGAGACAATGCCAGTGGTAGTAGACGGAAGTGGAAATCTTACTAGCGAATATTCCAGCAGTACTGAAGTTTCTGTATTCCATAACGGTGTGAAAGAAACAGCTACCGTTACCGCAGGAACTCCTGTTAGGTCAGACGGAGGTAGTGTTACTGGTATTACAGCCGTTGCAGCTACTTCTTCGCTGGACTCTGACGATAAAACTGTTACAGTTACTATACCTACTACAGTTACAGGTATTGCTGGCGTAAGTATATTGATTCCGCTTACGGTTACTTTGCAGGATACTACTACCAGAACAGTAGTTATAACTTGTTTTGGTGTAGCTGCAGGCGATGGTAAGATGTCATTCAATTTGAAAACAGATGTATCTGCTATTCGTAGAAACATAGCAGGAACTGTTGTAGATCCGTCGCAAATTCGAGTATGGTTGAGTACAGTAGAGTCAGATGGTGTTCATGAATATACTGCTGTAAATGCAAACCAGTGTCCGTTATCTGGTACGCTCACTTTTGAATATGCCTACGATACCGGTACATATACTACATTGAGTACAGAATATATCCAATCTTTACAGGCAAATCATAATCAGCTGGTAGTAAGAGCGAAGCTCAATAACAATATTATAGATATTGAGCGCATTCCTTATATCAAGGATGGTGAGTAGGGTATTCCTGGTACTGGTTCAGAAACTTATACAATTGTTCCTCAGTTTAGCAGTATTGCTGTAAACGAAAACGGAAAACTCAATGGTACTGTAGCATTTAATGTTTATAGACAAATTGGTCTTGGAGAACGCGAAGAGATTACCACTAATCCTTCTTATAGTAGAAATATATATGTAGATGTAAATGGTACTAATAGATCTGTTTCTTATTCTAGTGGCAAATGGAGTACTACAGTAACAAATGTTAATTACGATAGCACAAAATCCGCTTCTGTTTATATTTACGTAAAGACTACTACAGATACATTGTTATGGTCTTTGGTTATTCCTATTCCAATCAAAGGTGATACTGGTACTGGAGTTAGTGGTGATGTAACGGCATTTGCGTTTAAGAGATCTGCGACACAACCTTCTACTCCTAGTGGCGGTACTTATACTAATCCAACTCCTACCGGATGGTCAGATGGAATTCCATCTGGAACAGGATCTGTTTGGGAATCTACCACAATATTCCATGCGGATAATTCAAATACTGGCTGGAGTACTCCTGTTGAAATATCTTCAACCGAAAGTACCGATGTTGCGTATTCTATTGTAGAAAATAATCCCGGTACTCCAACAAGTAAACCTGCGAATTGGTCTACATATAGTTCGATACGCAATCCAGAAGATATTATATGGAAAGCTGAACGTAGAACTACAAACGGTATTGTTGGATCATGGGAAGTGTATAGGATTAAGGGCGAAAAAGGCGATCAAGGTCCCGCTGGAGCAACAGAGCTTCAAGGATTTGAAGGAGTTGTAATGAGACTTTCTCCATATGATAGTTCTATGACTTACTACGACGGAACTGTTCCTGTAGACGGGGTTAAATATAAAGATGTAGTTTCTTATGGAACTTCCAGCGCCGGTAATACTATTTACTGGACTCCAAATACTTCAAGTGTAAGCGGAATAATTCCAAGTACACAAAACAGTGGTTCTTGGAAGATGTTTAGCATGGTAAACGATTCCTACATCGACACTCTTATTTCCAATAACGCTTACATAAATAATCTTACATCTAAACAAGTCGTTATTACAAAGAGGGAAGACAATAAAGATAAAATTGTCGCAGGTATGATTGGTGGTAGCGCCATTCCTACAGAAATGCAAGGGGAAGTTGCCGATGGCAAATATTCATCGAGCACAAATACTACAGGCGTACGTATATTTGCAGGTGCTGTTCCAAGTAACGGAAACATCAAAAATACCGCATTTACTGTAACAGAAGCAGGCACTGTGAAGATAGCTCCAACCGGCACTGGCACAACTACGTTTAATAGTGGACAAGATTAGATTACTACAGATAATGCAAAAATTATATTCAACTATGACGGTAGTGGTCAGCTTGCAGGCGGTGCTATTAAGTGGGACAAAGACGGTAAGTTTGTATTCAAACAGGATGAAGGTGGATTCGAAAACAATTGGAGCCAAAGTAATAAAGCGCTGAATGTGCTGCTTCCAATCTAGTTTTATTCTAATTATTCTGGATCGTCTTATAACTCAGATACCTCGTAGTCAAACTCGTATGGAATTATTTGTCGGGTTTATTTATTCAAAGGAGGTTCGATTTCTAGTTGGCACAATTTGAAATTTTATTTGCACGACTTTGTAGTATTGGATACGATTTGTTAGAACTTAAACATAACTATACCGTTACGTTTACCTGAAGCAATATTAACAGTATCTAATTTAGACGGAGGCCTTTCCAACGTGATGATTAATAAAACGTCGGAAATGACATGGCAAGAATATTTTGGAATAAATAGAGTAGAATTCCATCTTCCAGACGTTTATTGTCCAAATTTATATACTGGAGAAATTTGGAGTACAAGGAAATTCTTTAGAGATGGTATATTAAGTAATCTTACTAAAATAAATAGCAATTTGAGTACAAATGCTATTTTTGAACTTTCTAGTTTACCAATAGTGCAGATCGTTTATTCTAACTCTTCTACGAATCCCGGAACTCCGACTTCACAAAACATGGGATACTCTAACACATGGAATAGAGATACAGATCTTGCAAACTGGTGTGCTTACAGATATAAGTAGAACGGTACTTGGACTAATTGGACTGTTGAACAATTAAGCTGATAATCATGATTAGTAATAAGTTTTTAATCTTTAGAACTCAAAACGGGTTCACAAAGAAACTAGGATAGATACCAAAGGATTCTATTGTATTTATAAAGGATAAAGGACTTATATGGACTCATGACTAGTATTTCGGTTTATCTACAGGATTAGAAAAAGGTAAAGGTTATTTTGATACTTATACCGATCTATTAAGAAAATATCCTAATCCGGAAATAGGAGATTGGGCTATTATAGCAAATGCTATTGTAGACGGTGAAGAAAAACAATGGGTAGTGGCCCGATGCATCACAACAGGTGTATGGGGCCTCACTGCTCAAACGTACGATAGAGAGTCGTTTGATTTAAGTGAGTATGTAAAGAAAGAGGATTTAGATTTATCACAATTTATAACAAATGCAGATTTATCTGATTTTGTACATAAAGGGGATATAAATCTAAATTTATACGCTACTAAAAATGAATTATATTCCGCCTTATAGCAAATTATTGCCGATAGCAGAATATAGGTAGATTCCGCACTGTCTACGACATCTACACATCCTGTACAGAATAAAGTAATTACCGAAGAACTTAATAAAAAGTTAGAGGAATCGGATCTAGATGGATATACTAAAGAGGGTGATGTACGTACGTTAATAAACAACCGCATTCTAGAGATAATAAATGCTTTAGAGGAGAATGAAGGTAATTATAACATCAAAGAAGAGATTCTTAATGAAAGAATAGACGAACTTAAGGATCTTATAGATGAAATAAATGAAAAATATATCAGCTGGGGCATAAATGAAGGAGGAAGTGGAGACGATAATCCAACCCCTATAAACAGCGCCTCGATGATCACTATTTCTGATGAAGCATATTAGGCTTTAGTAGATGCCGATGAAGTAAATCCAAACGTATATTACTTTACGTATTCGGCTGCAGATTATCCTGAACATACAACTTGGACATTTGGTGATAAATTCCCAGTAACATTTACAGAACAATGGGCGTTCGGTGGGACGTTCCCTATAACATTACAATAATATGACAAAATTTACACAAGAAGAATATAGTAAGGCAGCTAATGGAACGCTTAGTCACACCGAATGGAATAAAGCTGCTACTAATATAAATGATCTTATTGATGCTGCCGGTTCTAACAACGGCGGTTCAGATCCTCATCTTGTATTTGATGAGCATTCTGCATCTAATCCTACAGGTAAGAGCAATCTTACTCTTTAGACTACCGCAGAAGATCAGTATGTTGATGGTAGTAAGACAAAGGGTGGTAAGATCAACATTGAACCAATTAGTGATCTTCAGATTAAACCCGGCGATGATATTTCGTTGTGTTCGCATCACAGAGAAGATCCTACTGAAGTAAGTATGAAAGTTCTCGATGGCAATGATAATCCTGTGAAACTTCAGCTTAATGCTGCGAATATTGTACTTACTACAAAGGATAAGAACAAGACAAAGGAGAAGGATGCAAACGGCGATGATACAGCCAATGCTCTGTATGACGATCCTACTGTAATGAACATCACTGTTAACTCTGGTAAGAATACTCGAGGTTATCTTAAGGTTCGTGCACAGGCTATCGATCTCCGTTGTGAAGAGAACGGTGGTATTGCTCTTCAGCCTAAAGGTGATGACGGTGATGGTCACGAAAACAAGATTAAGTTTGAACACAACGGTGGTGATGGCAAGGAGTTTGGTACATTCAATACAGAAAAAACTTCTATGTTTACCGACGAATATAGATTTAAGCAAGATGGTAAAGTCTATGCTGTAACTCGCGGTGCACTTGAAACTACGTATAAAGTAGCAGACGATCCTACTTCTGGCGTAAAGAAAATAGATTATCCTACACAAGGTGACGACTTTAAAGACATTCCCATGACTGAGGAAGGTTCGTCTTGTACATGGGATTCTACCAACGGTTGGGAAGTCCCATCAGGCGAGAATCTTCTTTCTTGCACTTGGAACGACATCATTGTAGCAGTAAATTATATTAAATCACAGCAGCCGTCTCTTGCTTGGACTCCCGCTGCAGCTTAATACTTTAACTTATGATACACGTAAATAACAAAGATATATCTGGTGTTTACAGTGAATCTAAGTAGATTATAGCAGTTTATAGTGGTTTAAAATTAGTTTGGAGTTTAATAAACGATGTAGCATCATGTTATGCTAACGGATACTGGATAGATGAGAATCCGTGGACAGATGATACGTCTTGGGTTGATTAACATGTAATACAATGGAAACATACAAAGGACTAATTAATGAATTTACAGATTGGACTACTGGTATAGATAGTAGGACTGATCTAAATGTTACACAAAATCTCCCTGCAAGCGGATCCTCAATACGACAGTTGCTACAGTCACATTTGCAAAAACCATTTGTAAAGTACGACGATATAGCAGGAGGGCGGTACTTGTTCTTCAGTAGTGAAGAAGCTAAAAACGAATGGCTTCGTCTTACCGATAGCGAAAGTCCGTATTATGACTTAGAGAAGGCTTCTGCTATACCCATCACTACAATGGCAAGACCTTCAGACACCGCCGTCGATGTAAAGAGTATAAACGGAGATAATAGTGAAGGAGATATCGGTGACTCTAGATATGTGATATCTGGTGATACTAACTCTAGTGCTGCAAACATTAGATACGTAGTAAGGATGTTTAAGGAATAGGCAGGTACACAACAGCCCGTCGTAGACTCCTTTACAGTGACCTGGAGTATAACAAATGCTTCCGGTATTGAATACGTCGATGCAGAAGAGTATAATTCTGACAGAGTTACTACTACAGGAGAAAAGAAGATTCTTGAATACAACTGTTACGATTATTTGACAGAAGGTACCAATAATATAAATCTTGTAGTAGCTAGTAAGAATTCAGGTGCAGTATTCTCTACGAATATATCCGTGCACCTTGTAAAATTCAAGATTGAGAGTTCGTTTGATATATCAAAAGCTATATAGGCAAATGGTTCAATACGAGTTCCGGTAACCATAACACGAAGTGTTACCGGAATGACTATGAACATATATGCAAAGATAGCCGATGGATCTCAAGTAAATCCGGTGTTTAATACTGTGTCGTCGGTTACTACAAACAGTTCAGATAATCCGTATACTACAACTCTTGAGATAAGGAATACATTTGCTGCAAACTAGACTAACGCAGATCATATTAAACATACATTGAGTATAGAAGCTACGTTAGGCAGTGGAGGTTCTGCTACTTAGTTTACTAGTAATGTAATATACTTCAACTTTGAAACAGCTTCTAGTGTATCTGATATTATAAATAAGTTTATAAACATTAAGTACGATACGCCTGCAAACGAAGTATATTCACAAAATGGAGATATTATACTTCACGCTACTCAATATGAACCGTTTTCTCTCGACTGGGCATACTATACTGATCATCTAAACATAGATCCTTCTGTAGATGTTACTTGGTATTTAAGGTATAAAGAAAACCAAGAATATCATGAAATGGTTGTCGGAAGCGGAACTGGTATAAAGGACAAAGTCTTAAAACTGCAGTTTATACCTGAAATATCATAGACGTTAGAAGATGAAGCAACTCTTGTAGCTAAGTATACTAAAAATGGTGTAACAAACACAATTGACTCTTTCCCTATTATTATAGACGAAAGCGTTTATGATATAGAAGAGGCATCTGAGGCAGTATTTAAACTTTCTGCTTTTGGTAAATCCAACATATCGAACGATAAGAACATATGGGTAGATTCTGTTAGTGGAGCTACTACTACATTCACAAATGTAACATTCGACGATAGATCCGGATGGAATGACAATAGTTTGGCAATACAAGGTGCTGGAGTAACCGCTACTGTAAATTACTGCCCTATTGCAGATAATTACGCAATAGAATCTCTCGGTAAGACTATAGAGATAGACTTTATGTCTACTAAGTCGAATAGTGATTCAGACGTTCTAATTAGAATAGGTGATCCTGCGAAAGGATGTATTGATATAAAGCCGACAGGAGCTTACTTATACTTATCTGGTACGGATATTGTTCATACTAACTACAGAGTCGGAGAAAGAATAAAGCTTGCTTTTGTATTCAATACGTCTAATAATACTGATTTATATGCCAACGGTCTTGTATATATCATAAATAATGGTATATTAGAAAGAGCGGCAGACATGGGTTATGCTGGATCATATACATCAGATTAGGGAAATATAGTAATCGGAGGAAGCAATAGTGGCGTAAGGGTGTATTCGATGCGAATATATAACAAACCTCTTACTTATAAACAAGAACTCAATAATTACATTTTTGATTCTGCAGACAAATCTTCTATAATATCTAGAAACAATTTGTTCCAAAACGATCAGTTGTGGTTTGATTATACCAAGAATAAGATCGATTCTGTATTGATAGAAGGATTAAGCGGAAATATTCCTACCGGAGGCCAATATACAGGACTTACTAAGATATTGTCTGGTACTACAAAAGACGAATCTGAAACTACAGTAAACATAAAAAGAACCTGTACGTCAGATGATACTAAGTCTTTCTATGTATCTAAGGCAATGATCCGTAAACATGGTCAGTCTACTATTAACTATCCTATTACATCTCTTAAATTCTGGCTTAATAAATCTGCTACACTTGGCGATAATCCTTCGTTTATAGAATTATCAGAAAGGCAGCGAGCTTTAAACCTGAATAAGAATAGATATGTAATGAAGGATGGTGCCATTCCTGCTAATAAGTTTGTATTGCAGGCTAACTATGCAGACTCATCTGGCGTACATAACGGTTCTATGTTGAGACTTATTCAAGATACTTGGTTTAATGCTACGTTTGGAAATAACCACGAACACAAACTAAGAACTGCTCCACAGCTGTTTACATCCGGAGAAACCGTTACACATAACAATGCAAGTATAGGAGAAACAACTCCTTGGACGGAAGGTTATGGTGTAGGAGCTGCTACAAATAAAACATGGCCAGAACTTACAGGAAAAGATTTCCCGTATACTATTCGCAATGCTGCAGACTCGTTCCCCTGTGCTGTATTCTATAAAGATCCTGCTGGAGATGGCAACGTTCACTTCCTTGGACAATATGTGTTCATGGACGATAAAAAGTCCGATTTCATCTACGGAGAAAGAAGTATATACGCATTTGGTGATTATACTGATCCGTTTGTTATGAACATAGACAACACTAAAAATGGTGTTAATGGAAAACAGGATACTTCTGCAAATAAGGTGTGGGATAACAGTAACGTGCTGAAGGTAGAGATCGTTCTTCCCAATACTAATGTTACCAGCTATATGGGTATGACTGTTCCGACCACAATAGAGTTGGACGATGAGGGCAATATAGTAAATACAAGTGGTACGCAAGTTTCTTGCAAAGAAATCAAATATGATAACCAAGGCAATCCTGTAAAATTCTATTGGGAAGATTACTTTGAAATGATTTATCCAGATCCGGATGATATTGAGTATGAGGAGCAAGGGAATACAGATGTTTATACTAAATTTGATTAGAATTCTAAGTTTAGACGTACTGCTCAACCGTTCCTTGATTTCTTAGACTGGATTACCGGAATAGCTGCTTTAAATGTAGACGGTGGTGGTAATCAGTATCACAACGGTTATGTGAACGATGCAGCTCTAAATAAGTTTAAAGCAGAAGCTGCAGATCACTTAGATTTGTATAAACTTGCCGCTTATTATGTATTCTTCTTGAGATTTGGACTTGTAGACTCAGTAGAACGTAATGCTGAATTAAAGACTTATGATGGACAACACTGGCATTATGAGCCGTGGGATATGGATATAGCACTCGGTAATACTAACCAAGGCGCTTTGATTCTCAATCCTCCTTTGTCTCGAGACAGTGTTATACCAGGAACTAGTACATATGCATTCTCTGGAAGAGGTGAAAGTACATCTAACTTCATGTGGGATTGTCTTGAACGATGGCACGAATGGGCTGACATACTTGTACCAGAAGTAGCAAACGAACTATATAACGCAGGTCTTACTTATGAGAATGTGTCGAAGATGTTCGATGAAAATTACTCAGAGAAGTGGGCAGAATCCTTATATAATGAAGCCGGCTACTTTAAATACATTAAGAATGGTGGCGGAGAATATCTGAAATGGTTACAAGGTGCTAGAACATCACACAGACACTGGTGGTTAAGTACATCAATGAACTACTATGATGCAAAATGGTCATGTGGTACATTTAAGAACAGACGTGTTGTACTGTTTGTAGATAAAGGTATAAATTCACCTGGTACAGATATTGTTAATATAAAAGGTTCTTCTTCTACATTCTTTGAGATTACTTCTAGTGGTGGTGAATCTTCCATTGAGAAGAAAGGAACCGACAATTCGCTTTTAGCTTCATTTGATATTTCTGGTAATTCGTTCTCAGCAAAAGACCCGACTTGGATTTATGGTGGTTCGTTTATAGAAGAACTCGATCTTAGTTGTTTTGCTAAGACGATGGCTACAGTAGACGTATCACTGTGTTATGACGATGTACTTGGAGCTAATATAAAGAAGTTGGTCATAGGCGTTCCAACTACTGGCACAAGCAGTCTAAAGACTGGAAATATATCTGGTACAAAACTCAGGTTGTCGGCAGTAAATTCTTTCAATGGTACAGATGCATTGGAGAAGATGACCGAACTGGATGTAACGGGACAGTCTTCTATAAATACTACGTCTGGTATATTTACATAGCAAGATAGAACATCTATTGAAAAGTTCTATGCAGCAGGTACACAGATTGTTGGTTTTGAGAACGCTCCTTCAGGAAACACATTTACTGCTATACATCTTCCTGGACAGACTACTGTAACTAATGCTGATTCTTCAGTTACTACTTCTAATCTGTCTTCATTCGTAATGCACAACGCTAGCTGGAATAATCTCGAATTCTGGGATACAACTGCTACTAGTGCTCCTACGTTAGTGTTAGATGAAAACGATCAGCCAGTAACTGTAGATGATGGAGAAGGTAATCAGGTTCCTGTATATGAGCCAGCTTCTGCTACATATACAAAACGTACTACAATTCCTTCATCAATTACGACTGTAGTGTTTGACGGAAGTACAGGTAGGAACGAATGTTCTATAGAATTTGTACTCGATTGGATTCACTCTGTTGCTACAACGTTATAGTCTTACGATGCCTAGAATGATACTTGGGATTCAGACGAATTGCATACGGCATTGAAGACAAAGACATTCAGAGCAGAGAATATCAATTGGTTGTCGACATTCACTACTAGACTTACTTTCGATGATCTTGAGAATATAGCTTATTTGAACGGCACTAGAACTGTTGGTTCTACTGAAGTATTTAATAACAATGCTTATAAGTACATAAAGGGTTATGTTGTATTGAATGGAGCTTTGACTTCTGCTCAGATGGTAAGTATTAAGAAGTGGTTCGGAGATGCTGCGTTTGATAAAGCTGCTAGAAATTCACAGTTGGTTGTAGACTCTACTAGCGACTCTGTAATAATCAATGCTGACGGAGTTACGATAAATGGATCTTCTCTTGAGTTACAAGAAGGTAGTACTGCTTCTTTGAGTGCTACTCAATTCTTATTGAGAGAATCTGTCGGACAGAATGTTGTTTCTACTAGCGATGTTGGCATGAGCGCTGATGAGTACAGGTGGTCAATAGGCGATGGTACGAATTGGGGTTCTTCTTATAAGTCCTGTACTATTGAATATAATAGCAATGACGGAAGAATGAAACTCATAGCAGAAGAAGGAGACTACGGAGATTATGAAGTACGAGTAAGAGTTGCATATATAGGCTCTGGATCATTAGTTCAGTATTCTACTTTGATTATTAGTATTATAGGTACTACATATCCTACTGGATATACTGTAGATGTAACCGGTACCAATCTTAGAGAATTCCATGTGCCTTCTCCTACTAAATCTAGTATATTTGGATCATACGCACAATATGCGCTACAGGATGTAGATACATATGTATTGTACAGTCCTAATTAGGATATGACTATAAGTATAATTCCGCAAGGAACATATAACGCTAGAATAAAAGATGTATCGTTTAATATAATAGATGTATCTACTAGCCAGTCTGTTACTAGTCAATATCAAAATATAAATACGATAAACGAAACAGGTAGCGCTACATTCTAGGGTAGTAGTGTTTATATAGGATATAATGGCACATCTTCTATTTAGAACGGTATAAAAATAGTTGCTGGTCAATCGCTTCCTTCAACGTGTACTGGATTCCAAGTAAGATTAAGTATTCAAGCTGGAGCTAGAGCTGCTCAATATAAAGCAATTAATGTAGTTGTTATAGATGACTCTAACGCAATAGTTACAGCAAGTGCCCAAAACGGAATGTATCTTACGTTGTTTAACAAGTATGTAACAGATTACAGCTTGGATAACACGTATACTAATCTGTATAAAACACACTTGTTAGGAATAGCAGGAGCTCTTGATTTTACATCTAATATACAATATACCAATACGCTAATAACTAATACAGGATCTAGTGTGTTTACATATATGCCAGGTGTAACATCTATTGATCTTACTGGATGTTCTAATCTGCAAGATCCTGCAAGCGTTATTACTAATATACCAAATGTAACATCAATTTCATTAAATGGATGTACAGGTATGTCGGGTAGCGTAGATCTTACGGGAGCATCTAGCATTTCTTCATTAGATCTTAGAAATACGACGTTAGGTGTAGTAATACCACAAGGATGTCCTATTACAACGCTACAGCTTGGTAGTCCAACTAGTGTATCTATTACTTCTCCATTAAACTTGACCAGTAGTGGTATTAGTATACAAAGTAGTACATATTTGACAAGTCTCTCTATCAACCTTGGAAACAACGGTACTGGAGGATTCTCAATGTTTAATGTTTTATATAATCCATCATGAACTTAATAATATCACAATCAGAAAATACACAGGAGACTAATGTGCCTTCTGTTGTTGTTGAAAAATTATACAATCTTGCATTTACAGTCAGTGGTGGAGTTGTAACACAATCTTTGAGTGCACCAACTACGTTAGTTGGGTCAATGCGTGTAGTCGGAGGAACGTATCAAGAATATGTAACTGCGTTAACAACTGCATATCCTAATCTTCATATAGATGCATCTTCGTATTATATACGAATTTAGGATAATGTTGTCAGATCTGTTTTAGCTGCAACAATTGGAGATGGTACTGGAGTAACGACAGCTGATATTTAGAGTACAACGATCAGTACGTTATCGAGTATTGATTTTACAGGAGCTACAACATTCCATGAGTTTGGGTAGTTCACACAAATACAAAATATACCAAACGGTTCAAACATTGATCTAAAGACTATAAATAAGGTTACATTGCCATGTACTTCATTTGGTTCAGGTAGTAGTTCTGTTTACTTACATAATCCCATGTACGAACTAATATGTCCTAATTTAACAGAAACGTCTTATGTATTTGGAGATGCACTGGCAGGTATATTTTATATAGGAGGTTCTACATTTAGTTATACAAACGCTACAGGTAACTATACGTTGTGTAGATTATATGGCGGATCATTCTCTAATACAAATAAAATGTTATATTTGCCGAATGCGACAAGTATCAATTTGCCGAAAAATAACGATTCGCTCTTCGGCAATGAGCAATGGTAGCCATTTGTTCCATACACAATTGTCTATTTGAAAGGCGAAGCTGGACAGCAGACGTCCATTCATAGTAAGGCATTTAACAGATGTACTATAACTAATCTTATTATAAACAATACTACTTTACCAAATATAGTAGGCGAAATGTTGAACGCAACTAATGTATATGTTCCGAGTTCGATATTAACTTCCAGCACTGTAGGTAATGTAACTACGTATTCGTTAAATATTACAGATCCGTGGGGAGCTGCAAATAAAACTCCTACGTTTAAGCCGATTGACGAATTTCCAACAGTAGCTACACTGGCAGCATGGGAAGATGAAAACATGCCAGTAAAATTAGTTGAAGAATTGATGTAATAAACTTAACAGAACCTCGACTGTCTAAAATGAGGATACGCAGAATGGTTAATCTGAGTTCGATTCTCAGCTGCGTACTAACAGTGCGGCAATCACTTTAACTTGCTAGTTTTAATGATTAATGATGAAAGATGTGTTAATGCTCACTAAAAGCATAGTTACTAGCTGGAAGGGGGATAGTCTTATAAAAACGATTATCCCGTAACCAGCGACACGAAAGTGTATTTTTATTAATCATTAAAACTTTAAATTTATGGATGCAAGTAAAATTATGATGTTCCCTGAGATGGGAACAAACAACGGTATTGATCCGAACCTCTTGTTGGCACTTAACAACAACGGTGGTTTTGGTGGAAACAACTGGATATGGATTCTGTTCCTGTGGCTCATTTGGGGCTACGGTGGATGGGGCGGAAATGGATTTGGTAATGGCGGTGGCAACGGCTTCCTCTCTAACCAGATCAGTAACGATAGCGGTCGTGAGCTCCTGATGAATGCTATCTAGGGTAATAGCACAGCTATTAGCAATCTTGCCAATCTGCTGAACACCGAGGTTTCTACTGTTCAGAATGGTATCTTCACTTTGAACAATGCGATCACATCTGTTGGTACCCAAGTAGGTATGAGTGGCTTGCAGATTCAGAATGCAATATAGAGCGGTAACGCCTCTATTGCTTCGCAGATCTGTCAGTGTTGCTGCGAGAATCGTTTGGCTATTGCCAATCAGACTAATGCTTTACAGTCTCAGATGGCTGCTAACCAAGCTGCAGATCAGCTTGCTGTATGTCAGCAGACGAATGCGCTGCAGAGTCAGGCTGAACGTAACGCTCGTGACATAACCGAAGCTATTAATGCGCAGAGCGTCATGATAAATGACAAATTCTGTGACCTGGAGAAGCGTGAGCTTCAGGACAAGATCACTGCACTTACTGCAGATAATGCACTGCTTCGTTCTAATATAAATAACGATAGGCAGACTACATTTATCAATAGTAAGTTCAATGATATTGAAAACCAACTTATCGCTATCAAGTCTGCTCAACCCAATACTGTTCCTGTGCAGTGGCCTAATCTGACTGCTGTTAACACCACTCCTTATGTGAATGGCGGTTTCTACGGGAGCAATTGGAATAGTTTCTACGGAAACGGTTTTGGTAATAACATTGTATTTTAAGAAGACAAGATATGGAGTGCTTTAACGTAACTACAAATGCCCACGGCATTCCGTATTTAGGTACGTCTACTGTAACTGTTACAGATGAAGCTGTAAGCTTTGCTTTAGGGTTTCGTCGTATACAGCCTGTTGGATATTTTACAGTGAGAGTAGAGGATTCTATTCCTGCCGGCACTACAGCCACTCTTCCTGTAAATATCACATTGAACGGCACAACTCGTCCGTTGACGTACTTTAATGGAACGCCTGTTACAGTTGCTGATGTAACTGGTACCGGCATACTGCTTGTCTTCAACGACAGGTTTAATGGGATTTTACAGCTGATGAGCCCTGCTTCAGCAGCTTAATATAAACTTTAAAACTTTAAAAATATGGTTATTATTGAAATGCGAGAAGCAGCTTATAATAAAGCATTTGAACTTCTTGATGAGATTAAAGATCTTGGAAAGAAGAAAAAGATGGCTATTTGTGAATTAGAAGAGGCTATCTGGGAATGCTACGAAGCTTCAAAAGACAAAGAAACTGAGAGTGAGACTGATGAAGAAAACACCGATATGGAATATCGTATGCGCGGCGGCATGCGTCGTAGAAGTATGCGTGATCACATGTATCATGATGATTACGAAGATGATGACGACATAAGAATGCGTGGTTATCGCAGAAGTCGCGGCATGCGCGGTTATCGATCAGGGAGATATTCATATTAATAATACTACGTCCAGGGGCGCTAGTCGCCCCTCCACGTATTTAAAATTTTATCTATGTTTTCAGCGTTAAGACCAGGGGTAACATTATATATACTTGACAAAACTAGAGAACCCCAAATTAAGACAGGCTTTGTCGACAATGTAACTATTCCTCGTCCTATGTATAAGACGTTTAATCCTGCTGCAAGTTTTGGTACTAACATGCAGACTGTAGTAGATATAACAGCAAAAGTAGGAGACGAGAAGGTAACGTATGAAGGAGTTCCTTCTGCTTTATCTATTCATTCTAATGGAGATGTAGTTATAAGCGAAAGTCGAGAAGCTATGATTTCCGAAGTAGACGCTATGCTGTAGAACAGCAAAAGTGTATTAGATAGTGTTGAGAAACATAAAACTAATATCATAGCGTGCGAAAAGATACTAAAAGAACTAAATCCTGTATATGCTAGAGAGTCTGAACGTGATCAAGCTATCGATACACTTACAGACAAAGTAAACACTATGCAGAATGAATTCGGTTCAATCAAAGATACGTTGTCTAAAATAGAGAACCTTTTAAATAGGAATTGATATGGAACGTACAGATCTTACACAGTATGATATCAAACCTGAAGCAATGATTAATTACCTCAGGTACAACGGACCTCACTTTAACAAGAAGCTTGTAGAGTTCGCTGCGAAGAATATGAAGAAAGACAAAGACGTTGCTATTACTCCATTTACTAAATAGGAGATCGATACTAAACTCAGAAATGCTGGTATTACACTTAAGAATAATCAACTGTACGATTCAGTGTTTGTTGCTAATATGTGTAAAGCTGACTACTGGGGAGAGAGTGTTCCTGGAGATGATATACATCTTTGTCTGTATATAAAGAACGTAATCGAAGATCCTGATGGCTACGACGGTCTACCGTTCAACAGATGGTATGCCGATATGTGCCGCAAGGGGATTGTAATTAATTGGGAGGAGATGATATAATGTTTGCTCAATACATAAAGATAGGCAAGCGTAAGTGGAATGTATTAGTATACTATAATGTAAGTCCTAGCGACTTCACTGAAATAGAAGATTCCCTTATGTAGCTTGAGTGTCCTGAAGAGGATATAGAGTATGCATTTAAAGTCTTATCTCATTCTAAGAATACCGGATTCACATTCAGCAATAGTGATTATAAGATGAGTATAATATGTATATCAAAAGCTACTTCTTGTAGTTAGTTTGTTAATACTGCTATACATGAAGCAAAGCATGTTCAATCTCATATATGTGAGTATTATCATATAGAAGAGAACAGCGAAGATGCGGCTTACCTTATAGGTTACTTAGTCTAGAATATGTACAAGATGGTAGCTAGAATATTTAAAGACTATGTTCGATATATAGGGAGACAAAATAAAACTTAGTTCTGACGACTTAGCTATACCTCCTTTTAAAGATCATTATAATGAGGCAGAAGATAAGTCTTAGGCACTAAAGGAAATTGAATATGTTGTTTGGCTACACAGGTGGAATACGCCTTATGAAGCATATCCTGTTGATAAGCGTCCAACTGTAGTAGCCAAGGACGTATTTAAAGATGAGAATTATATACCTTCTGAGAAGGTAAAAGAGCTTGCAAGACGCTTTATAGAGTTTCAAGAGACTCCTGGTACTAGGTTACTTAATGCGTCTTAGACAGCAGCAGAAGGGCTTATAGCAGCATTGAATGACTACTCTAGTGTGAGTATGGATATAGACACTGCTATAAAGGTAACTAGAATATTAAAAGACGTAGGCAATATAGTTAAGTCACTCGATATAGCTTTGAAACAAGCTAAAGCTGAACAGGCTGAAACTGGTCGTATTAAAGGTGGCGGTACTATAGGTCTATATGAAACTATACGATAATGGCTAACATTGAGAAATATATTCCTATTCTTTTTCGTTGGGAAGCAGGAATAATTATGAAAGACAACGAAACTATAGAGCAGGCGTTTGCTAGAGCTAAGAAGAAGGGTTGGGCTGATGATCCTCTGGACAAAGGTGGCGCTACTATGATTGGTGTTACAATCGGTACATATAGGACATACTGCAAATACAAGGGCAAGAAAGTTCCTACTAAAACTGATCTCAAGAATATCACTTATAAAGAGTGGCGAGATATAGTTCATACTATGTACTGGTCAAAATGGAAAGCCGATCTTATTGAGAATCAACATGTCGCAAATATGATTGTTGATTGGGTATGGGCATCTGGCCAGGGTATCGGTATTAAGCGAGTACAAAAGTTACTCGGTGTTACTGCCGATGGTATAGTTGGTCCTAAAACTTTGGCTGCTGTAAATTCACAGGATCCAAAAGAACTGTTCACTAAAGTCTATAATGCAAGAGCTGCTCACTTTAATGCTATTGTAAAGAACAATCCTTCACAGAAAAAGTGGTTGAAGGGTTGGATGAACAGAATCAATTATATTTATAACCTGTATGAATAAGAATAAAACAAATGTGTCTATAGTTGATAACTCTGGCATACGCAGGAAAGCTAGCATTGTTATCGGTGGTTCTGGCAGCCACGCCTCCGGTATTATTCTGGACGCTAACGCTACTGAGAAACTTATTGAAGAAAAAGCAGTGAATGCTGCAGAAATAGCTGTATACAATGCCGCAGTTTCCAAGCCGTTCCCCGATTCGTGGCCAACTAAAACAACTCTTGCTGCATTGTGTGCAGCTGTAGTGGCAGACAGCAATGCTACAGTTGGTCAGACATATACCGGACAAGTTAGCTGCAGTGGACTTCCTACCGGAATGGGGAATGGTGAGCTTAAGATTGAAATTATCCAAGCTCTCTCTGGTAAGCTCTTGGTACTTACGATGGTTTCTACTAACCTGTTCCCCTATCACTGGGAAAGGATTTATTACGCTAGTAAGTTCCGCGGCATCAATAACGGAGAGTGGAGACCTTATATGCCGATGCAAGTGTTTGATAGTTTCCTTACTGCTCTCGGAACACAGATGAATGGAACGTGGAGTTATAATGATGAAACTAATCAGTTTACGTTCACCCCAACAGTAGAACAGCCAGTAGGAGAATAAAGTATAACATACAATGGTAGATTTTAATAAGAAGATATATAATAGCTCGAAGTTCTGTGAGGCAGCTAAATTCTTCACAGAACACGGCTGTTATACTTTAGCTCCCAGAGGAACTACCGATTATATACAATACTGGGAGCGAGAGACAGATAGATGTTTGAATGGGTACGTGGCGCCAGATGGAGATGCGATCACAGGATACCATTATTTTTACTTAAACTACAGTCCTATAATGATATTGAAGGAAGAAGAATATACTGACCGATATGGTGTAACTCGTACAAAGCGCGAACGTATATTCGACTTCCCTAATTTCTGGGACTCTGATTATTACTACTTTCATGCAATAGAAGAGGCAGAACAACAAGGAAAACATATGGCTGTCCTTAAATGCAGACAAAGAGGTTATAGCTTTAAGGGGGCTAGCATGTTAGTTAGAAACTATGAACTCATTCCAGGATCTAAAAATTTCGCAGTAGCTTCTGAGCAAAAGTTTCTGGTAGGCGATGGGATACTCACCAAAGCCTGGTAGATAATGGACTTCATAGACAAGAATACCGCTTGGTCTAAACAACGACTCACAAGTACTCGTATGGAACGTGTATCCGGATATAAAATCACAGACGAATTCGGAAAGTAGACAGAGCAAGGTTACTTGTCGGCAATAACCGGAGTAACTCTTAAGAATGACCCAGAACGTCTTCGTGGTACTCGTGGTAAACTTGTATTGTTTGAAGAAGGTGGTAAGTTTCCAGGATTGGAAACTGCATGGCAAATCGAGCGTCCTGCTGTAGAAACAGACGATGGTGTGGCATTCGGATTGCTGATAGCATTTGGTACCGGCGGTACAGAAGGTGCATCATTCGACGGATTGAAAAAGATGTTTTATCATCCAGATGCATTTAATGTACTGAGTTTTCCTAATATATGGGACGACAACGCAGAATAGACCAAATGCGGATTTTTTGCTCCGGCTTATTTAAACTTGGAAAGTAAGGATGGAGAATATATGGATGCAGACGGAAATAGTTTAAAAGACAAAGCTATTGAACGCCTCATCGCAGAAAGAAATAAAGTACGAGAAGGTGGCGCTTCACAAGAAGCAATAGATAGATTTATATCAGAAAGACCTATAAAACCACAAGAAGCGTGCTTAGAATTAGGAAAGAATATATTTCCTAAGAAATTATTAATGGACCAGTTAACTAAAATAAGAACTAACGTAAAGCTTCAAAACATGAAGCATATAGTAGATCTTATATGGGATAATGGTCAAGTAAAAGCAATCGTAAAGAAATCAGGTGATATTACTAACTACCCATTAAAAAGAGATGATAAGCCAAGAGGATCTATAGTCATATGGGAATATCCTATCCCAGACGCCCCATTCGGCTTATACATTGGCGGCTGCGACCCATATGATCACGACGAGTCATTCACTAACTCCTTAGGATCAACATTCATATTTAAGCGTGTTAGAGCAGGTGAAGCATGGAATGATGTAATTGTAGCCGAATACACAGGGCGTCCAGATACAGCCGAAGAGTATTATGAGAACGTGAGAAAACTACTCGTGTTCTATAATGCTAGGTTGTTGTTTGAGAACGAACGAAAAGGAATATATCCGTACTTTACTAATAAACATTGTGATTACTTACTGGCAGATCAGCCTGATAAGATAATAACAGAGATATTTAAAGATAGTAAAGTATAGAGAAGGAAAGGGTGTCATATGACAAAATAGATTAGAGCTTACGGAGAAGGTCTAATTCTTGAATGGTTACTGGAAGAATACGAACCTGGACACCCTAACTTAGAAAGAATATACAGCGAACCTTTAATCGAAGAGTTAATAAATACAGATGGTGTAAAGAACGTAGACCGTGTTATAGCTTTATGTATGGTTATGATATACAGAGAAGAACTATACTAGATTAAAGTATCAGCTGCTAAAGAGAAAAACAAATAGGTTGAGCTCTTCGAATTGCCTCTATTCAGTCAACAATGGTTTGATAAAGGGGATGATTCGCAACAAGACGATATACCTTTATTTAGCTTTTAATTATGATTAGAGTAGAAGATAATTTATACAACTCTTACTTCCCACAATAGAAACTACCTCTATCAAAGAAGAACGAACAATGGTAGCACGACTGTGTAAACTATATTATCGGAGAAGGTAATGTTGTTTCAGGTGGACCTACGAACACTCGTTTTGGGGAGATGCAAACCTATTACAATTTATATAACAGCGTTTTTGATGAAAAAGATTTTAAACGCATAACTAATCCGTTTAAGGTAGAAGACGGATTTCCAGCCACACCTCAGGACTTTAATATCATTAGACCAAAGATAGATCTTCTAATAGGTGAAGAGACAAAAAGGCCTATGAACTTTAGAGTTGTACGCACTTCATAGGAAGCTGCATCAGAACTTCAAGATAAAGAGAAGGACATGCTTATGCAGTACATGATGGCTGCTATTACAGCTGGTATGGGTCCCGAAGAACAGTAGCAATTCCAAGAGCAACTTCAGTCAGGCGAAGTCATGCCTCCAGAAGCTATAGCTAAGTACATGGATAAGGACTACAAAGATGTGGTAGAGAACACAGCTTATCATACTTTGATGTATTTGCGCGAGAAGCTAACTATAGACAATGAGTTTATCAAAGGTTGGAAGGATGGCCTTATTTCAGGTGTAGAAGTATACTATGTAGGAGTACTTAATGGGGAGCCTTATCTTGAGCGCGTTAACCCTATGTTCTTCTCATACGATCAATCTCCCGACCTTGAGTTTATAGAAGACGCCTCCTGGTGTTGCAGACGCATGCGAATGTCAGTAGCTGAAATATATGACAGATATTATGATAAACTTGCTGAGAAGGACTTGAATAAGCTTAACGAGATGCTCACTGGCAGACCTTCTAACGATATGGGAGACAAAGATAAAGTAGATAGCTTTGGTGGTATATCGATGCACATTTATGATAATCCTATATATGATCAGAAGACGCGCCATAATATAAATGTATGGCACTGCTGTTGGAAGTCTTTCAAGAAGATATTCTATGTAACATACAAAGATGAGAACGGTGAGATATAGACAGAGATAGCTGATGAGACCTACAAGAAGATGGGTATGGAGATCTCTGTTGAGCCAGACTGGATCATAGAAGTATGGGAAGGATATCGTGCAGGTTCAGATCTGTTCTTTGGTATACAGCCTCTTGAATATCAGCATATAAGCATCGACAATCCTAATAGCTAGAAGTTACCTTATACTGGTGCTGTATATAGTAATACTAATAGTAGGCCCAGGTCTCTGGTAAGTATACTTAAACCTTTACAGTATATGTACATTGTATTATGGTACCGCCTAGAGCTGGCCATAGCTAGAGATAAAGGTAAGGTAATCAACATGGATATCACGCAGATACCTAAGTCCATGAACATCACTCCTGATCGTTGGATGCATTACTTATCTAGTGTAGGCGTGAACTTCATCAATCCGTATGAAGAGGGTTGGAATATACCTGGACGTGAAGGTGGTAAACCTGCAGCATTTAATTAGATCACTTCTTTGGATCTTACTATGTCGAATGTCATTGCTGAGTATATTCAGTTGATGGACAAGATAGAACAGCTTGCAGGTACGATCTCTGGTATTACAGAACAGCGCGAAGGTGCTATTAGCTCTAATGAGCTTGTGGGTAATGTTGAACGTTCTGTTGTACAGTCGTCACATATCACAGAGCCTTTGTTCTGGATGCACAATCAGTGTAAACGCCATGCTCTCAACATGCTTCTTAATACAGCTAAAGGAGCTTGGCAGCAGACAGGTAAGCAGAAGCTTAACTATGTGTTTGATAATGGTGAGCGTGCATTCTTAGATATCAATCCTAAGTTCTACTACGAAGACATGGATGTCTTTGTGAGCGATACTTCTAAGGATATGGAGAACATTTAGAAGCTTCAGCAGCTTATACAACCTGCTATGCAGAACGGTGCTTCGCTTCTCGAAGCTGCAGAGGTTCTTACTAATGATAACTTCAATATACTCAAACAGAAGTTACAGGATATGCAGACGCGTCAGGAGCAGGCAATGCAGCAGCAACAGCAAGCTGAACAGGAGCAGGCTCAGATGATATAGCAGATGCAGAACGAGATGCGTGAACAAGAGCTTATGCTTGAGGAAGCTAAGATGGATCTTGAGAGATATAAGATCGATGCCGATAACCAGACTAAGATTGCAGTAGCTGAGATATCTACTTATCGTGGTACTGAGGAGAAGGATATTAATATGAACGGTATACCTGATCCTGAGGAGATGTATAAGGTAGCTATGGAACAGCAGAAGATTCGTTCTGGCGAGTTTGTTAAAGAGCGTGAGATCAAGTATAAGAAAGCTATCGAAGATAAGAAGATAGAACTTGAGCGTGAGAAGATGGATCACGAGATGAAGCTATAGAAGTAGAAAGACGATGCAGCTTTGGAACGTGAGAAAGTCAAGGGTAGATATGCATTACGTAATAAAACATCAGGTGAGAAATGAGGATACCACATTTTGCGGAAGGTACAGATAAGTTTACCGCATTTGCAGAAAGGTTAGGACCGATGGTCTATAGAGGACTTGTAGATAGAGGCGTATAGAATATCGATACCACATATGACAACATGATGAGACAGTTGGCTTGGGAGAGTAGCTACGGGTTAAGTCCCGTAGCTCGCAAGCAAAACAATTATGGCGGATATGGGTGGAATGGTAAGACATATACTACGTTTAAGAATGATGAAGATTTTGTGAATCATTATCTTGATCTTATGATGAAGCGATATGGAGCAGCTGTAAATAGTCCTGATGTATATTCTTACGCAAGGAATCTTAAGAATAAAGGATATTATGAAGACACATATGAACATTATTCATAGGGTCTTGCAGGCATGATAAGCATGAGTAAGGCTGCTGCTAAACATCGTAAAGATCATCCGGAGTTATACGATACATCTATGACGTATGTTCCAGCTGATCGTACAAAGATGGGACTTGACGCTAAAGGTTGGGTAAGACCTCCAAAAAGCGCTCAGTTAGAAACTCCACAGCTTACTCTTCCTGTATTCAATATTCCTGTTGTTAAACCTAAAGAGACTAAACCCAAGAGTAGACTTCGTCAAGAACTACTTCCGGCTATGATGAAAATAGCAGGACTTGAAAATGTATTTGGACTATGAGAAAAGATGCTACTGAATTTAAAGATAGATTCCAAAGATGGAAGAACGGGGAGTAGGTGTATGAAAATGGCCGCGTTATTCCACATTATGCTGGCGGATATGACGGAACATACTACAGCAATAGTAGAATAGAACCTATTACAGGTGAAGCCGGTAATCTTGGAGGAATTACTGTGTATGGGAAAAAACCTAAATATAATTATCTAAAAGAATGGGCTGGGCATACACATCCGTTAACTTTTTCTGATTTGGGTAAAGGAATAGAAACTGCCACAGCAGGATTTTTTCCAAATCCTATACTTCTTGCAGATGATGTTATAAATGAAAGATACGGAGATGCTTTTCATCATGCATTAAGAGATCTTACGTTTGCGGGAGGTCCTGTTGGAAAAGGTGCAATGATGGGCTTAGGAGCGAGCGGATTATTATCCGAAGATGGCGTTCAAAAGACTGTTGAAAAATTTGGCGAAGGAGATATATGGGGAGGTACTAAGAGTTTAGTTGGAGATGTTCTCAATGCAGCAATGACTGTTTATGGCGGAAAAGGATTAAATGACTATGCAAATAAAATTGCGGACAGAGTAATAAATACTAGACTTCAAAGAGCTATACATCCTCCTGTAACAGAAGTTAGATCTACTGACGTACCATTATTAGAACACGATGTTCCTCAAATAGAAAATACTACACAAAGACCATTACTTCTTGCAGAAAATCCAAGATCAAAATATGTCGATAGCGAAGGTAATGTCAACATGAGAAATGTTGTAAAATTAGTAAGATAGTTTTATAACGAATATCCAAATGCTTAGAACTATAAACAAGTACTAAACAGTAGCGGTAATTTATATCAACATACAAAAGACGTTGTAAAATCTGCTCAAGATATACCAGTACCGGAAGGATTTACTAGACAATAGTTAGTTCAATCTGCGCTGTTTCATGATATAGGAAAAGTAATTAATCCCGATCATTCTCATGGGAAATCTTCGGTTGATATACTAAAAGATCTTGGCGTAGAATTAGATCCATAGACATATGATGCTATATAGAACCATATGTCTAGCGGGATGCTAGATAAATCTAATTTAACTAGAGCTTTGCGATTTGCAGACGTAGCGAGAGGGGATTCGTGGGACGTGGCTGCGTTTAAATATCCTCATTTAGCATATCCGTTTAAAAAGCCAAAGTTAAATATGTAGCCTATGTCTGTAAGAGACGAATTAAAATACAAAATTAATCCGTGGCTTAGAAATAAAGGATATGAAACAATAAAGTTAGATGTTCCCGAAGAAGAGGCGTGGAAGCAGCTTGAAGATAGAATAATGTAGCATCGCTCGTTTTTAAGGGGAGCTAGAGATCCGTGGAAACCAGGCGGAATCGGTGAAGATTTAAGAAACAAAGAAAACTCTATAAAGCTTCTTGAATAGGAATACGACATGCCGTGGTTTTTGGCAGAATCTAACGAAGCAGGACCACTAAGAACGCATATGTCTTTGACAAATGTCCCGTTGGATCCAACAGGAAGTGGTAGAAGCGAATTGTTTAGTGTACATGAAAAAAACGGACTTCCTGTCCATCATAAAACTGGTTGGTCTATAAGGATAGGGGCTAACCCAAAAACGAAAGATGGTTTATATGTTTCTACTAGCGACGATATCGGTAATAATTATGCGACATCTACTGATAATAGATACGGAACCGTTGGGGTAGTTGGCTTTCCAATAAGACCAAGAGTTCCTGGAGAATCTATGAGTGAATATTTGCTCAAAAACGATTACGATATTGTAAATCTTTCACAACTAGACGGACATAGAACAGGATCTGGTTATATATATGAAGATCCATATCGATTACAAACAGGTAGAAGTTTATAGAGCGATATGAAAAAAGCAGGGTTGGTAAAACCCGTGTTTAAACGAGATTATAATTCTATTATATTTCCAGAAGACGTTGATCCAAGAACTGGATTTAATTATAAATCAGTTCTTTCGGAAATGAATGAAGCCAATAAAATACTTAAAGATTTTGGAATAAAGTTTTAGTTTTCTATAGGAAATCATGGTGGTATAATAAAGCCAAAAAAGTTAGTTGATGTGGCTTATAATATAAGTGATATTGACAAATTAGTAAAACGACTCGATCATCCTCCTATGCCGTTTCCTCCAATTTATCCTCCCGCCAGTCCATTTATTTCTCAAGATATAATGGAAACATTAGGAGGAAATGATCCTACAATGCCATATGGGTTATTGCAACAAATTGCTGAAGAAGAGGAGTATAATATAGAAAATGGTATATCTCCAAATCAAGGATCTGGAATTTTTAAAAGACCTAAAGGCAAAAGGAATATGGAAACTTGGCCTGGGGCTGAAATGAAGTTCTTAGAGAGAAGTGGTGTAATTACAAAGAAACAATATGAAGCCACTAAAAAAGCTTTTAAATACTGGAGCCCAAATCCTTCGAAATATATAAATCCCGAAAAAATAATTTAGAGTTATATCGACAATTATTTAAATAGTGTTAAAGGAAAACATTTTAAAGCATATACTCCGGATTATAGAAATTTCAGAATAGATCCAAAAGAAATGGCAAAGTTTGTACGCGAACAAGGGATTTTGCCAAGATACGAAATAGAAGGCTACGGAGATGATATTCTATATGCCATCGAAGCTCCTGAAAAAAATAAAACCATAAATAATCCTTTAAATAATATCGAAAGAATATATGGATATGTATTGGGAAATAAAGGAGAGCATGTATTAGATTTGAACGAAGATATAGGTTATACTCACAGAGTTGCTGGATCTAGAGGTGGCAGAGATTCTGGATCTAGGAGTTCTAAAAAAATAACAAGAAAAACTTTTAGAAATTTAATTCCACCTATATTAGGCGGTTATGGCATATATACATAGAACAAAGATGACAAACGTTGAAGAACAGGAACTCCTAGAACTCACTAGATAGAATAATGTATTACTTAGAATGATTATACAATTGGTATAGAAAGACGAAGGTAATGACTTTGTTCATAATATAATCGCAAATCTACTAGCTAACAAAATGGATGGTGCATATGCGGCTGGATATAAATGATTTGAACTTATACGATGAGGACAACACCTCATTGAAAACCCAGAAATAGGGTAAACAAAAAGTTAAACGTATTAAACGTAAAAAGAAAAACATATTGCAATATGGCAAAAAAGAAGAACAATATTCCGAGTGGCTTTGATGATATTCTTGGTAATATCTATAGCAATGCTGAGATCGGCGAAGGTATAACCAATGTCGATGAAGAGTTTGCTCCAAGTACTCCACTCGTTGAAGATGATACTACAGAAGAACCGCCAGTGAAGACTGAGGACGGCACTAAAAAGGATGGCACTGTTGACTCTACTGAAGACAACAGTCAGATTCCAGAAGAAGTATTGAATAACGATACTAATACAACCACTCAAGTAGAACAGCAAATTGAGGATACAACAGAAGAAACAGAAGAACCTGCTGATGCTGACATACATGAAGCAGAACAAGTAGGTCTCCTCTTTGATGCAGTTGCTGAATCGCTTGGATGGAATATAGCAGATATTGATGAAAAAGATAGACCTTTGACTGTAGAAGGTCTGCGTGATTATCTCGTAGAGACTGTGAATCAAAACTCGGTTCCTCACTATGCAGATGAGCGCGTACAAGCTTTGGACGAGTACATTAAAAATGGTGGAAAGTTTGAGGACTTCTACAGTGTATAGAAAGAAGCTCTTACTTTGGATTCAATAGATTTGGAAGACGAAAACAATCAAAAAGCAGTTGTAAGAGAGCTTCTCAAACATGATGGCTATACAGAAGATCAAATCAAGAAACGTTTATCAAGATATGAAGATGCTGACATGTTGTATGAGGAATCTGAAGATGCTCTAGAAAGATTAAAGAATATTAGAAAGAAGGAAGCCGAGCAGGCTGCTCAACAGCAAGAAGAAGCTGCACGTATAAATGCAGAGCAGCAACGTGAATTCTTCAATACGGTTACTAAAGACATTAGTCAGCTTTCTGATATTAGAGGCATCGCTATTCCCAAAGAAGATCGCAGAGCATTGTTTGATTATATTTTCAAGGTAGATCAAGATGGAGTCTCTCAATATCAGAAAGACTTTAATAAGAATCTATCAAAGAATCTTATTGAATCTGCATACTTTACAATGAAAGCTGATGCTCTTATTTCTAGTGCAAAGAAGAGTGGTGAGTCATCCGCTGCTGATAAACTTAGGAAAATGTTAAGGCATAGTACAAAGAATCACAGTACATATAATGCCGATGAAAAATAGAAGTCAGTATTAGACATTGCATCAGGTCTTTTCTGATAAATATTAATTAATCAATATATGAACAATACAATTCTTAATAACCTCCAGCTGTATCGTGGACGTCGTTTCTCGGACCTGGTGGATGAAAACATGATTTCAAACGCACTGCTGACTAAGCCTCACGAGGTTAGCGGTCTGCTTTCACTGGTGTTCGGCACCAAGGACGATGGTGTTTCTACTGCCATTGATCTGATTACTGGTGGTCTGGGTAAGACCATGATTATCGAGAATCGTGAGTATGAGTGGTCAGTGATGATCGATAGCGAGCACGCTGTGAACATCCGTTGGGCAAAGTGGAATGGTAGCGAGATTACTCCTGCTAACATGGCTTCTGTTACTCCTGGTTTGAACGGTACTCCTATCTATCTTGGCTTGGAGGAGCGTTGGTTTGGTCCTGGTGCAATTCTTTCGTTTGACGATGTGAACTTCCAGGTTCGTATTAATGGTCTTCCCTATCAGGATGGTAGCACCTGGGTGTATGAGTGCTATGTCGCAGAAGGTTTCTCAAGCGCTTACATTCCTGGTGAGTTCCTGCTTCCTGGTCGTCAGGTGAGCCGTATCGGTTCAGCTTATGAGGAGTACAGTGACGAGGCTGATATTATCAACTATCAGACGCCGTTTAAGATGCGCAACAATCTTACCACGCTGCGTCTGTCTTATGATATCACCGGTGACGCTTACAGCACCGTCCTCGCTATTGCTCTGAAGGATCCCGAGTCTGGTAAGACCAGCTATCTGTGGTCTGACTATCAGTACTGGATCGCTCTCCGTGAGTGGAAGAAGCGTGAGGAGAAGTTCCTCCTGTTCTCTAAGTCAAATCGTAATGCTGACGGTACGTATGCTATGAAGGGTACGAACGGTCGTCCTGTGCCCATCAGTGCAGGTCTGTTCGAGCAGATTAGCCCCGCTAACGTTCGTTACTACACTCATCTGACTGCAGAGCTGCTTGAGGATTACCTGTTCGATCTCTGCTACAACATCCTCGGTACCAACGAGCGCAAATTCATTGCTCTGACCGGTGAGATGGGTATTCGCGAGTTCGACCGTATCCTGAAGGAGAAGGTGGCTAGCTTCAACATGATCGACACCACGTTTGTTACTGGTAGCGGTCAGAACCTGACCCTCGGTGGCCAGTTCACTACTTACAAGATGACCAACGGTATTGAGCTTACTCTGAAGCGCTGCCCGTTGTTCGATAATATGGAAATGTTCCGTCAGCTCCACCCGCTGACTGGTAAACCCCTGATGTCTTATACGTTCCTGTTCGTTGACCTTGGTCAGCGTGACGGCCAGGCTAACGTTGTGAAGGTTTGCCGCAAGGGTCGTGAGTTTGTTCAGTGGTTCACTGGCGGTTCTGTTGCTCCCAACGGTTATGCTAACAGCATTACCACGTTGCGTTCTAACAGCCGTGACGGTTACCAGGTTCACTTCCTTGGTGAAATGGGTATCATGCTCCGCAACCCGCTGTCTTGTGGTATTCTGTATTGCGATGCAGAAGACAGTGAGATCAGCAACAACGGTGGCGTAGCAGTTGGTGCATAATTATAAGAAACATAAGATCTGAGGGGGCTTCGGCCCCCGCCCAGATCGTTTATACAACTCTAATGTAAATTATGGTAGTTGAATTAAAAATTAAGAAGAAGAATCCCTGGGCAGGGTTGATCAAGTATAAGAGCTGTTACGATTACATTGCTCCTTACTTTACTAGGTCCGGGTCGATTTACACGGGGCTTACTCCCGAAGATGAAGAATATTTCGAAAAGGCCCTTGGTTATGAGAAGGGTCATTTAGCAAAGTCCAGTGATTTCTGGACAACATTTTGTGTTAAAGTTGGTTCTAGAACATTGCTCCTAGACGATTCAATTCCTCGTCAGGCAATGATGATTAAGTTCTTGAGCGGACATAAGCGCGTAGCTACTTCACTTGATACTCTTAGTGCAGGTAAGGATTATCTGCTGATTAATCGTGAAGCTGAGGCCATAGAAGCTAATAAGCAGAACAAACTTCGTAGAGATGCTATTAAAGAGTTCGACAAGCTCAGTCTTGAACAGATGCGCAAATGTCTGCGTTTGTTCGGAGTTAAAGCAGACACAATGTCTAATGAACTTGTTGAGTCTACTTTGTTCGGTCTTGTTGACAAACAGCCTGCTAGGTTCTTTGAGAAGTGGGTAAATAACAAATCTAAAGAGACAGAAGTAATTCTCGAAGAGGCTATTGCCAAGGGTGTTATTCGTAAAGATAAGACCCATTATTTCTACGGAACAGATATGTTTGCAGATTCTCTTCCGGATGCTATCGCTTATTTGGACGATAAGAAGAATCAGGATCTGAAGCTCTCTATTATCAACGAAACAAAAAATAAGTAATTATTAAACACGAGATATGACGCATAAAGACATATACATTAAATTCATGATTGAGTATGACAAGGCAAATGTTACTTCGTCATATCCATCGTTGACAGAATATGAAGTTGCTACAGTTCTTGACAAAGCTTATAATGCACTAATTGCTCAGAAAGTTACAGGTAATAATGTTAGACGCGCTCCGTTAGAAAGCGATATTAAATCTATAGAAGATTTACAACCACTGATTTGGTCCGCCTCTAAAGATCTTACTTATAAACATAATGTAAATATAGCATAGTGCTCGATTCCTTCAGGAGATGAAGAAAATCCTGACATGTTGTATTTTATTTCTGCAAGACTTGAACCGATTGATTAGAATCCAATCAGTTAGGCAAATCCTCGTCCTGGTACAGAGACTTTGAATCAAGATTCAAATAACGAAGATGGAACTTATCCTTACGTATATGATGGATTTACGGAGAGACCAATTCCTCTTAAATTAGTAAGTCACGAAATTGCAGATAAGTTTTTAATAAGTTCTTCTAATATGCCGTGGATTAAAGATCCTATTTGTTTTATTGAAAACTATAAACTAAATGTTGTATATGATCCAGTAAACAGGCCGCAGTATTCGAAAGTTAATATAACATATATACAGCAGCCAGAAAAGTTTACAAAAGATCTTAGTGCATTTTCAGAAACAACATCTTATTTCTATGGACCTGGCGGTAATGTACAGTTTGAGCTTGATGACGCAATGGCTGAAGAATTGATCAGTTTGGCAATTAGTTTTGCACTTGAGAATGTAGAATCTCCTAGATTGAATACTAAACTTAATATGAGAGGGCTTGAATCATGAGTATAGAAGAAACACGACAACTTGGTATTGAGTTTGAGCGCAGGGTTTAGACAATGATTCCCGAAACAGAATATTTGAGAAAGCTCGACACATAGACTATATATTCATACTTAAATCAGTACTAGGATAAATATATCCACGATATATATAGAAGTCTCGATTAGATTTAGGCAGATTCTAAATTGTCAGCACACATAGATAGTGTATTGCAAGGACTTCTTAAAACAGTATCTATAACAAGATCGGATTAGATAAATTCACACATGACTATTACTGATCCAAACGGTATAGATATAATAGATACAGCAAGATCTATTACGTATACTCTTCCTAAAGATTTTTATCTTTATGTGAGGAGTGTATCAAGGGTAAACAAAACATTCTCTTTCAAGAGCGGAGACGACGATAACGCTACAAGGATTGTCCCGAATAAACTTACATCACAAAATGATGTATGGAAAGTAATAGAAACTCCACACGATAGCCTTAGGATTCTTAGATATCCGGTAGCAGTATTAAACAAGTATGAAGACTATTGGTATCAATAGGAAGGTGAAACGAAGAAAGACGAAAGGCCAACTCTTACTGTAATATATGATCAGTATACAGAACCAAACGGAATATCTATTACTTACTATAAAGAACCTGCTCATTTTGATCTATTTACTAGTACTCCTTGTGAACTTCCAATGGACGCATTTGATGACCTTGTAAGCGGTGCAGTAGACCTGTATGTACAATATGTAGCTGGAGCTGAGGCCCGTCGTAGGCAGCAACAAGAAGCTGCTTAGAAGCGTGCTAGGGAAGATCAGAGAGATGCTCGTAGGAATAGTGCTAATAATGAATAATTATGAGATGTATTGATATTATAGCAGCATTTGAGTTAGAGATAAATAAACTTGATGATAACTTAAATAAACCTGTTACAGATGATTCACTGTACTGGATTAACCAGGCCACAGTTAAGTTTGTGAAAGATAGGTTCAACGGCAATGCTCCCAAACGTACATCTTATGAACAGAATGAGAAGAGAACTAGAGACCTTATTAAACTGTTGAGAGAAGTACATGCAAATACACCTGCGGCCGAATCTCACGCAAGTTATGATTCTTACGAGTATACTTATCCATCAGACATGATGTATGTTCTCAATGAAGACATTACTATATCTGATAATAACGGTGGACATGAAATGGACACCTGCGTGTTTGAGTGTACTGCTGATAGTTTTATGTATAGGGTTAATAACATTCTCACTGACTTTCATTATAGGTATCATAGAGCAAGACCTCTGCGAGTAAGAACAAGTGGCGGATTTAAGTTACTGACAGACAAGAACTATAAAATCAACTCATATACTCTCGGGTACTTAAAAGTACCAGAAGAAATAACTAACAAAGATCCTAACCGTAAGTACGAGGACTTTGAAGATTACAATTGGTAGGAGATAGTGAAGATAGCAGCTTAGATGTATATAGAGAATCAGGCTGATCCTCGCTATAAGACTCTTACTCAAGAAGTACTTACACAAGAATAATTTTAACGTGGAAACCCCAGCTAGTTAGGTCTAGCCTTGTGTATAGGGGGAGTAGAAAAAATTAATTTAATTATATGATTACATACGTAAATACTGTGTTCGTAAGTAATAATACTTCGGACAGTTTGCTCAGCGGTTCTGATGTTGCTGGGTTTGACGCAAGTAGCGCAGCTACTTACAAAGGTCGTTTTGTTGTGTACGACGTTGACAACAGCGCATATTCAATTACTGCTGACACCAAGCGTTTCAAGATTGGTATGATTACCGGTAAGAACGTGAAGGATCAGAAGGGTATTTCACATCCCATCATCAAGTGGACTAACATTATCAATGTTCACGATATCAAGAGCATTGCTTCTCTGACTTATACTGCTGATACTGAGGATGCAGTGTATGTTGATTTTGGCAGTCTTACTGATATTCTTGACAACGGTGCAGCTCCTGCTGGCAAGCGCATTATTGTCCGCATTACTTATAAGGACATGATCGGTTTCCGTTATCGTAAGTGGACTGAGAGTTACGAGTATGTTACTGCAGCTGGTGACACCAAGGCCAAGATTGCAGCTGGTATTGCTGCTATGATCAACAAGGAGTGGAAGCGCGCTCGCGTTGAGGCTGTTGTCGGTGCTCTGAATACGACTCAGGCTAGCAACACTGGTGTTGTGGTTGTTGACGGCAATACTAAGTATTTCCATGCCGATAGCAACTGGGGTACTTCTACCTCTACCACAGATACTCTCGTTCAGATTAAAGCTCTTCCTTATGATGATGACGACGCCATCGAGACGCTGAACTGGGCTGAGAAAGTTCGTTTCAACGTAAACATTTATTGGACTGATCCCGCAGCTGAGGGTTGGGAGTCTCTGAACAAGCATTTCCCGAAGGGTGTTGTTATTACCAAAGCTCCTGGCAAGCGTTATGCAGCTAGCGCAAAGCTGGTTCGCGATCGTGAGGCTCAGGCTATGGGTTATGATGGCATCCTGAACCGTGGTAACGGTACCTGGCCGATCATCAAGCCCGCTATGGAGACCAAGCTCGACGGTCAGTATAATGCTCTTACGATTGAGTTCGAGAACATGTATCGCGCTGCTGATGACATCTTCCGTAAGACGAAGCAGGCTGTTGAGATCTATGTTGACAGCAACAGTCAGGTTGGTGACGCTATTGTCGCAGCTATTGCTACCGCACAGGCTGGTTCTGCAGCTTCTGCTCTTAGCAGTCGCATCGACGGTCTTGTGACCGAGAACAGTCTTACTGAACCGACTGTCTAATTGATTTATTAACTAAGCTAGGGGTGGGCTACGCCCGTCTCTAGCTTTTTTATTTTTAACATATGAAAGTTAGAATAGGAAATGACATCTGCTTGCGCGTATCGCTGCTTGGTAAGAACTACAACGACTACGTGAACATTAAAAGCATTAGGGCCTATTTGATAAACACTTCTAGAAAGCATGATCTTAAAGATCTGCTTGAAGGCGAAGAGCGTACTGTAAGGTACGTAAGTCGTTTCCCTGAAGAGCCTCATTGTCGTGCATTCAGAAGTACACCCTATGATCTGTGTCATAGTGGTCATCCGACTTTTCATGTAAAACCAATTTGTTTCAGAGCATACTATACTGGGTTTGAGGTTCTTCCTCACAGCTTCGATCCGTTCCACAACCATCTTTGGGCATACGGTCATCCTCACTGGCACAACGATGAGTTACATCCTTGCCACGAATGCGAATGTGGCATCCCTGTAAACGAAGAGCTGGATCACATTGACATTCCCGATCCCAACAAGTTCAGGGCTCCTGTCAAAGCTGGAAGTGAGAAGAACAAAGTATATGTATACTTCCCTGCAGAAGATCAGCATCATACCGGTACTTACAAGCTCGTGATTGTTGCTAAGATCTACGAACCTGGTTATGCTCCGAACGATTTAAGAACAGTTACTATGGATTATAAAGAAGTGTTTACTATCGTTGGATCTTCAGAATAGGCAGACGCATATGAGAGCGTAAACATTGAAGTCGGTAATTTGACAAATGCTAGCGACATCAACGTTACTGGTACATTTGCAGTAGGTGTTGCTCAGCAAGGTAGGCTCAATGCTGTCGTATCTCCAGCTGAAGCTGATGAGTATGGTGTAACCTGGGAAGTTCTCAGTGACGGTCTCGATTACATCGCAAAGAACTCAGAAAGTGATCACACTCTTGTATTCTCCGGCAAACAACTTCCTGAAGGCGTAGAAGCAGCTCCTGTTAGTATTAAGGTGACTTCAAAGAAGACTCCTTCTATTACGAAGACAGTTGTAGTTACAGTTACTAGAGAAGGATACATTGACAAGTATACTTACGAAACTAGTAAGTCGTCAGAGATGGTCAA
>Ga0265298_10001058_pt1 | contig 40563 bp, 63 predicted proteins | sample AusTroGonzalo_MG_3_FD_193486 | JGI IMG/M metagenome (GOLD analysis project Ga0265298, IMG submission 193486) | Bovine rumen microbial communities from tropical cattle in Woodstock, Queensland, Australia - Gonzalo_01 | ecosystem: Host-associated > Mammals > Digestive system > Stomach > Rumen ... | reverse complement strand
GCTCAAAAGTGCTTCCGAAGGCGATTGAGGATCTATCGGAAAATCGGTTGCGAGATACATACATAAGGAGGAAATACATGAATTTTTGGGGTTACGATTTTGAGGTTTTTGCACACGATTGGCTTGTGTGCTTTAAGAATAAGGCAACGGGTAAGTGGCTTGATATAGTCAACGACAACGATGCGGTAAAGGAATTGTTTGACGATAAGGAGAATGTATTTATCGGCTACAACACTAATTCCTACGATAAGTGGATTATGCGTGGAGTAATCGAAGGCTTCTCACCTGAAGAACTGAAGGCGTTGAACGATTGGATTATCGCAGGTAATCCGGCTTGGAAGTACCCTGACTTCGCACCTGGCGGTTTTAAGCTGAATAACATAGATGTTTACCTTGATGCTTACCCCACATCGTTGAAGGGGCTTGAAGGGCATCTGTATATGAACATCGTAGAGAGTTCGATACCGTTCGATTATCCAAAGAAGCTGACGAAGAAGCAGATTAAGGAAACGATCAAGTATTGTAGGCACGATGTAGATGCAGCCCTTGCTATCTTCGACCTGCGTACAGACTACTTTGCTAACAAGGTGAAGGTAGGCGACCTTGCAGGTATGGAGAAGTTAGATGCTTCGGCTTTGACTAATGCACAGTTGACGGCAAAGATGCTCAAAGCAAACGGAGCGGAGCATAATGACGAGTTTTGCCTTACATTCCCTTCCGATGTTATCTACGAGCTTATACCGCAGGGTGTAGTAGACTTCTTCCAGGAAGCTATCGACAATGCGGAAACCTACGATCCTAAAGAGAAATCGTACGACTTCTTTATCGGTGAGTGTCCGGTCAAAGTAGCGTGGGGCGGTATTCATGCTGCTATCCCTCAATACGAGTTCAAGGAAGGCAACGGCAGGCTTTTATTCGATGCAGATGTGGGAAGCTTTTACCCTCACGATATGGTATTGAAGAAGCATCTTTCGAGAAATATCCCGTCTTACAAGATATTCGAGGACATATTAGAAACTCGTATGAAGGCAAAGAAGTCAGGAGATAAGGCTACGGCTAATGCCTTGAAGCTGATTGTCAATACGACTTATGGAGCATCAGGAGCACCGTTTAACGACCTTTACGATCCCCTCGTGGCACATTCGGTATGTATGGACGGACAATTATACCTTTTGGAGCTTGCAGAGCATCTTTGCAAGGACATTCCAGGACTTGTTATCGTGCAGCTTAATACCGACGGTGTTATGTACGAGATAGATGCGGAGCAGAAGGAAGCCGTAGATGCAATCCTCAAAGAGTGGCAGGAGAGAACGGGCTTCACCCTCGAAGTCGATAACATCAAAGAGCTTCACCAAAAAGATGTGAATAACTACATTTGGGTAGAGGCGGACGGAAGCATCAAGACGAAGGGTGGCGATCTCGTAAGAGGTATATCTACCGTAGGACAGTTCAAGGTAAACAACGATGCGGTAGTTGTAGCAGAAGCTATTGTCGAGAATTTAGTACACGGCGTAGATCCTGCTGAATACATCAACGCTTGTGATGATATTCGCAAATTTCAGTTTATTGCGAGAGCAAGTTCAAAGTTCGACGGTGCGGTTTACATCAAGGACGGTGTGGAAGTGCCGGTGCAGAAGTGTAATCGTGTCTACGCTACGGCTGATAAGACTTGCGGTACGCTTTACAAGACGAAGGGTGAGCAGAGAATCAAGATACCGTCAATCCCTGATAATTGCGTGATTGATAACGATAACCATTGTGCAATAAGTGATGTAGATAAAACCTTCTATATTGCTATGGCAAATAAAAAAATAAGTGCGTTTAAGAAGGAGGAAACCATTATGGACGCTATTAAAGAAGCAGAGAAGAAGGCCATTCCCACGAAGAAGCCTACCGCTAAAGATGCGCCTGGCAATACAAAGCTGAATGTTTATCAGAAGCTTAATAAGGTTAGAGCCGCTATCCTGGACGGTAGCATCAAGCAGAGTGGTAGGAATTCAAGTGTTCAGTACGAATACTTTGAGCTTTCCGACATTGTACCCCGTGTTACGAAGGAGTTTAACGAGATCGGACTTATCGGCGTGGTAAACTTCACGGAAGATATGGCGATTCTTACTATCGTCAACACCGATAACCCTGACGAGAAGGTGGCATTTACATCACCTATGCGTTATCCGTCGGAGAACAGGGCTATCAACCCCGTACAGAGTTTAGGTGCTGCTCATACATATCTTCGTAGGTATCTGTACTACACCGCATTGGATATATGCGTAATCGACGAGATTGAGCCTACAACCGTTCCCGATACACAGAAGGTATCTTCTACCATATCAGCGCCCAAAGCCCCGCTAACGGCAAGTGAGAGGGTAGAAACGGCAAAAGAGATCGTAGGTGCTGACGAGCCGGCAAGCAAGTTACAGATTGACGGGCTTAAAAAGCTTATGAAGAAGCTTGGTGATACAAAAGATGCTGACTTGAAGAAGGTTATTGCGAAGGTTGCGCTTGATACAAAGAAGCTGACGGAAATATCGAAGGCTGATTGTGAGAAGTACATCAAGGCTTGTAACGCAGCATACGCAAAGTGGGAAAAAGACAATATGCCGACGGAGGTATAATACATGAAGTTCGTAGATAATCACATCGAGGTAGATCCCCCGAAGCGCACAAAGAAGCTTACAGGCACAAGATTCGGCGCGGTGCTTGGAATGAATAGGTGGAATACACCCTTTAAGGTGTGGTGTGAAATGACGAAGGTTTACGAAGAACCGTTTACCGATTCTATTTACACTATTGCCGGTAAGACTATCGAGCCGAAGCAGATTGAATACATGAAGAATATGTATGTTATGGATAACCTGCGTACGCCTTCTGATGTATTCGGTGAGGACTATTTCAATAAGACACACGGCGACTTCTTCAAGTCTAACCCTATCTTTGGTGGTATGTGGGATAGCATACTTGTAGACGATAACGAGAAGCCCGAAACGGTGTTAGAGTTCAAGACCACGAAGCGTGCGGAAGATTGGAAGAACGATGTACCCGAATACTACGCATTACAGGCAGCTTTATACGCATATCTTCTCGGAACGGAGAATGTAATAATGGTATGCTCATTCCTCAAAGAGAGCGACTATGCTAACCCTGATAAGTTCGTACCTTCGGCTGAAAATACGGTTACGGTTGAATTCCAGGTGCATGAGCGCTATCCCGACTTTGAGGGTATGCTTGCCGATGCAACGGCCTTTTGGAATGAATTTGTGTTGAAGGGTATATCCCCTGATTACACCGATGCTGATAAGGAAATCATCAAAGAGTTACGGACAAATTACATTTCCGATGATGTTGACCTTGAAGCATTGACAACCGAAGCTGACAACCTTATTCTTAAAATATCCGTTGCCAAAAGTCAACTCGAAGAACAGATCGGAGCTGACGAGAAACGGTTAGATGCTTTGAAGGTGGCAATCAAGGAAAAGTTAGTAAGTAATCTGAAAGAGAGCGATAATCACGCCGTTTACGGCAAGTGGTGTGTTACTCGCAGCCCTGGACGCAGGAAATACAATGAAGATGCTATGAAAGCTGACGGAGTATTGGATAAGTATTCAAAAGTAGGCAAACCGATAGATACACTAACACATAAGGAGGAAAAATAATGGGTATGCTTAAATTATCAAACGGGTTTTCCGTATTGCCGGAAGGCGCAACGATTCTGTATGTAACAGGCGTGGACTTTGACGAGAAGTGGGGCAAGATCGAGATTCATTTCATCAATGCTGACGGTAACAAGCACTCGGAGCGTTACAAGATTTACAAGGACAACGGCGACTTGAACGAACCTGCTTTGAACGCATTTTCCTGGATTGCTCGTACACTTCTCAATAATCCTTCGGTAGAAGAAATTGATCCTAAATCACTTGCAGGCCACTATGTAGCTTGTACCGTATATCACGAACAGTATACGGGTAATGACGGTAAGGAGCGTACATACGCTCATATCAAGGATTACGAGGTTGCAGATGCGTTTGATAAGCCTATGAGCGATAAGGCGAGGGCTATTATCGGCGGTAACGGTGTTATTCATGCGCCTGTTGTTGCACAAGTGAAACAGGAAGCGCCCGTAGATAATGCTGACGATGATTTTGATATTGATTCATTTTTAAACGGAAAGGAGGACTAACCAATGGCTGATGTAAAGTTTACACCCTACAAGGACGATAAGGAGCTTGTAGAGTACATTTACCCCGCAGGATCTTCATTTGGTAAGGCTACAATGCCTATCTCGAAGGCGAAGGCTATGGCAGGTGCAAAAAGTGTATCTGCTTCCGATAAGTTTGACGGCTTCGGTATTGAGATTGAGGGTAGCTTCTTTGCCGGCAAGATTGAAGCAGAAGAAAAGCCTATTACAAAGAAGGGTAAGTGATCTATGAACTATTCTGCAATACCTGACGAGCTAAAAGCTATGCCTAATTGGGTGTGTGCTAACAGAGATAGCAAAGTGCCGATGCGTGCGTATGAGCTTAAAGCTGCAAGTGCATCTAATCCTAATACCTGGGATAGCTTTGATAGTGCCGTGGAAGCGGTAAACGAAGGCATATACGACTATGCGGGTTATGTTTTTAGTGATGCAGGTATTGTAGGAATAGACATAGATAAGGGCTTTGACGATGATTATATGCTAACTGATCTCGCTGACGATGTTATCCAGGCTTGTAATTCCTACACAGAGTTATCAAAAAGCGGTAGGGGCTTCCATATCCTTGTTAAAGGCGACTTGTCGTTCAATGGTAAAAATAATGGAGCAGGGTGCGAGATTTATAAAAACGGGAGATTTTTCATTTGCACGGGCAATGTGCTTGAAGATCACTCGTTACTGATAACCAATCAAGAAGCAATAGATTATGTTGTCGAAAAGTATTTCCCTGACACGATAAGGGATAGCAAGGTTGCTGAACATCAGAAGATTTATTCCTGCAAGTACGAGCTATCCAACGGCAAAGTGTGTGTTATATATCCCGAAATAAATCAAGGTTGCAGGAATGTATCGCTTCTTTCGATATGTTCTCAATTACGAGTACGAGGGTTAAAAGGTGATGTACTGAAAAAGGAAATGCTACGGCTGAATCAGAAGGTGTGTAAACCGCCGTTACCTGACGGTGAAGTGTTAGCGATAATCAAGAGTTCTTTGAAGTACGAGGTTTAATTCATGTTTCATGTTGGAGATATAACAAAGTTAGACGGCGGTAAACTCGTACCCGTAGATTGCATAACAGGCGGTAGCCCCTGTCAAGATTTGAGCATCGCAGGTAAGCGTGAAGGGCTTGCAGGAGAGCGAAGCGGCCTGTTTATGGAAATGATAAGAGTAATTCGTGAAATGAGAGAAGGAGATATAAAGAATGGGCGTACAAATGAGCATATTCGACCTCGATTCGTCATTTGGGAAAATGTCGCAGGAGCTTTCACATCAAACAGGGGAGAGGACTTCCGCGCCGTCCTGGAAGAATTTTGTCGTGTCAAAGAAACCGACATTTCAATTCCTATGCCTGACAACGGAAAGTGGGCGCATAGCGGAGCAATCGCCAGCGACGGCTTCTCTCTTGCGTGGCGACTTATGGACTCTCAACACTTCGGAGTACCTCAACGCCGTAAGCGGATTGCCCTTATTGTCGACTACGGGGGGGGGAACGCAGCAGATATTCTTTTCACGGGTGAGCCGTTTGTCGGAGATATTACAGACGGACGCTTCGGAAAAGTATTACCTGTCGACGAAGGCTTGCGAAGGTATTTTGAGAAGGGCAAACAAGAGGGGCAAGGAATTGCCGGAGATTCTGAAAAATGCCCTAACGAATCAGATAGCTCGTACACCTTGAAGATCCGTAGCGGTGCAGATACCTATGTGAAGGCTGACGGTAGCATTGGCACGGCGGGTAAGGGTGCTTTGGTATAGACGGAGCGCAGCGGCAATAGTGCCGCTGCGCAGGATCAGACCTTATTTACCCCTGCAATACCCCTGGAAGGCAACGGAAGCCGCCCCTCGCATCGAGGGGCGGGATATAGCGAAAGTGATGCGTCATATACTCTAAACGGAGTAGAGCATCACGGAGTAGCTTATAGCATCAACGGTCAAGGTGGTAACGGTGAACATATTGATTGTGAGAAAACCCAAACGCTGACGGCAGCTACTATGAGTAGTGGAAATAATAAGGCTTGTGTAGCTTACGGCATAGGTAGAGATAGCTTTAATTCGGGTGATAACGCTCAATACGCTATGAGCCTTGAAGAAGATATACAACCGCCTATAACCGCCCGTGGTGCGGGGGGGGTATGCTCAATAACACCGTAGGAAGCTTACAAGCAAGGGATTATAAGGGTGTAGGTAATCAGTATGTCAACGAAGGAAAGTGCATCGTGGAACAGAGCAACGGTAATAGCCGTTGATATGGGGGGGTAAGCAAAGTGTGAGTATTCAGAAAGATGTATCACCAACGCTTGCCACAACACATTACGGCGAGCCGGTAGTGTGCTACCCCGTAGAGAATCACCCTAACGATAGCAGGGTAAAGATAAGCCAGGACGGTAATGTTCAAACCTTATCTACTCGAATGGGTACGGGGGGGGTAATGTTCCGTTAGTGCTATTAGAGGTGAGAAATGAGTTATCAGGAAACGACGGGAACGCTTAATGCTAATCAGCACGGTAGTTACACTACGCAAGATGCTTTTGGAGATTTATTAGTTACAGATGTTTTGTATAGGCAACGGACAAGCAAATCAAAGTATATCGGACAAAGTGGGTGCGTTGAATTGTATGCACGATCAACAAGCCGTGGCGTTCGAGAGAGAGAGTATGGATTCTAACAAGGATTATGTGGTACGCAGGCTTACCCCGCTCGAATGTGAGCGACTTCAGGGATTCCCCGACGGTTGGACGGACATTCCAGGTGCAAGCGATACGGCGAGGTATAAGGCTTTGGGTAACAGTATAGCGTTACCACAATGGCAAATTATTATCGACAACATGGCGAAGTATCTGCCTGAAAAAGCGACTTTAGGCAGCTTGTTTGACGGCATCGGTGGTTTTCCGTTGTGTTGGGAGAGAACGCACGGCAAGGGTACGGCAATTTGGGCTTCGGAAATCGAAGCTTTCCCGATAGCCGTAACGACTTATAGATTCGGGGAGGAAACTAACAATGATTGAATGTTGGAACGAGAAGCGTACTTGCCCTAATTGCAAGACAAAGATGCTTGTGGAGTGTGAGGATCAGGCAACCGGCTTTAGACAAATGAGCTACCTTATTTGTCCGAAGTGTAAGAAGGAAATCGAGCGTAGTATGAGCGTTGATTATTTGGGAGTAGAGGTAGAAAAGTGAATTTTACAGACGAGGCTACGCAGCTTAAATTTGAGAAGATTTGCGCTATACAACCGCATCTGCGTTTCCGTGAAGGTGAGTTAGCCTACGAGTATAACGAGTTAGGACTTTCCGACTTGTTTAATGAGATATACGGCGAGGAAGCCCGATTCGTACCCGAATGGAAATCGTGGGTTATTTACTCGGAAGGCCGTTGGGTAAAAGATGAGCAGGGAATACTCGTATCTGAAATGCTCAAAACATTCGTAAGGCTTTTGGCTTGCTATGCGAGAGATATTATAGACGGTAGCAAAGACGATTACGCAAAGTTTGTAATCAAGACGCAGGATAGGCGTTTCCGTAATAGGATAAAGGAAGATGCGACTTCATGTTGTGCGACTTCGGCAGAGTTATTCGACAAAAACGAATATCTGATTAACTGTAAGAACGGCACTTACGATCTTCGCGACTTTTCCTTCCATGAGCATAACCCTAAAGACTACCTGACGATGCAGACAAGATTTTCACACACACCTAACAAGGAAGTGAAGTGTGAGCGGTGGGAACAGTTCATATCAGAAGTATGCAACGGCAGGGCTGATAAAATCGACTATCTCAATCGTGCTTTGGGTTATTCGCTTCTCGGAAGGGCAAACGAAGAATGTATGTTTATCCTTTACGGTAAGACTACGAGAAACGGCAAGAGTACGCTGCTGAACACCGTAGAGCGAATGTTAGGATCATACGCTACGGCAGCCCCCGTAGGGCTTATTTGCCGTAGTGGAGTATCGGTAAGCACGGAGAGTGCATCACCCGTTTTGGCATCACTTAAAGGGCGTAGATTTGTAACTATGGCTGAATCTAACGAGTACGGAAGGTTTGACGAAGAAAAGATAAAGCAGATTACGGGCGGTGAAGCTATCACGGCAAGAGCCTTGTTTTCCGCACCCGTAACCTTCATACCGCAATTCACTATTTGGCTATCGTGTAACGACTTGCCGGAAGTGTCGGATAAATCACTTTTCAATTCAGAGCGACTTCGTGTTATCTCGTTTGATAGGCACTTTGCCGATAGTGAGCAGGATAAGACTTTGAAGAATCAGTTTGAGCAAGACGAGAACATGAGCGGTATCTTTAATTGGCTTGTTTACGGCTATCAGCAATACGAGCAGCGCGGGCTTGCTATGAGCGACGATATGAAAACCGTCATAACAGCTTACGAGAGTGAGAATGACGATGTAGGTACATTCCTGGAACGAAATGCGGTGAAGGGTGAGTACGAGATTACCGCAACGGATCTGTATAGGCATTTTGTATCGTGGACGAAGCAGAATCACGGTCATATTTTACCGTCAAAGCGGTTTATAAATGAAATGGCAAGACACCCCGAATTCTATACCAGGTGTATCAACGAGCCTTCGGGAAGGATCTACAAGGGGTTATCCCTTAAAGCAATCGTAGGGGGTGAGTAAATGAAGTGGGAATGTGAAACAACGGTAAGGAAGAAGTATCTTCGGTGTCCTGTGTGTAAGACTTGCGAAATCATAAACCGTGATGAAGAAACACCTACGACTTGCCGATGCGGTGTCAACTTTGACGGAGAAGCTGCATCGACCTGGGCTTCCGACTTGGTGAAATATTGCTACGGAAAGGCAGGTAACTATTATGGCTGAATGGTACATAGATAGGTATAACCCTATGAGCGTGTTTATCGAGTGTCCGGCTTGTGGTAAGGGTTTCAAGGGAACAGTTTTAGATCCTATACCCGACAAATGCCCCGCTTGCGGTAGTGAGAATGAGGGTGGCGGGTATCTGAATATAGTAAGAGGTAACGAGCATGAGTGAACGGTTGATTGATGCAGAAGCTTTGAAAAAATCAATGGTAGATATGTTAGAAGAAGATTTTGGCTTTACGGGATTAATACGAGAAGAAGTAATAAAACTTATCGACAACGCCCCGACAATTATGACGGAAGAACAGGTTGATTTGAATGAGGTTAAAGCAATAGCAGAAGAGGCGGAACAAGAAAGACCACACGGCGATTTAATCAGCCGTAGTGCTTTGAAGAAGGAAGTCGAAAATCTTGTAGCAGGTGGAGCAGAAGGGTTAAAAGACTATTACGAAAACGGCTCGAAGTCTGACGAGAATTCGTGGATAGGTGGAGTTTATGATGCTTGGGAGCTAATCGGTGATGCTCCAACGGTATGCGACGAAGATCCTGCTATCCCGACTTTTAACCGTAAGGAGTTAGAGAAAGCAAGGGATTATTGGTATAACCACCTGGAAGTAGGCAACGAAGAACAGAATGAAGCTGCTTGGGCTGCTATCAACGCTATCAAGTATTGCATCGAACACAGTAGCGGTTATCAGCGAGGTAACGAGAAGGGGGAAGAAGAATGAATATCCTGGACTACCTCAAAAGAGAAAATCTGAAAATCGTGCATCTTAAAGGTACTTACGATAAGCGTAAATCTATTCTGAAATACGAAGGTAAGTGCAGGAAGCCTGACGGTGAGATCGTAGAGATAGATATTGAGGGTGCGACTTTGGCAAAGATAAAGGGTGAGTAACATCACCCTTTTATATATTTTCTTTTTATTATTTCACCCGTATATTTGTGGCGGTAAGCTACCGCAAGAGTGTTATCATCAGGAACGAAGAACATTTGACACCCTTCAAAGCGGTGTTCAACACCTTCTAACGGATAACGAGGATAATTATTATAAGTTATAACTCGATTATCTGTTTCCGCTATAAGCTGATTAAAAACACCCTGACCGATAATAATAACTATCTCGTAATTGCAGGTGAACGGATCGTGAAATATCTTCTTTTTGTATTCAGCGATAGCCCTGGATAGTGTTTGGTTAATCACGATTCACCTTCGACTTTCTTACCCCGTAAATCAGCCCCGCACTTCGGACAAAAATTCCATGTACCAAAAGGCTCGGATCGTTCACCGTTAGCACCTTTAACTACCGTAAAGAAGTTATATTTGCTTACACCGCACTTCGGGCAGAAATCGTCAATCCAGGTAGTTTGTGTCATGTTGCACCTTCCTTTTCAAGATAAACTGTTATAACATCTTCAGCTTTTGCACTAAACAAGCACACTTCACGATTCAAGAATTCGGGTGCTATATTGTCATTCCATTCGTCAATCCCTTCCGACGGAACTATTAAAACCGTTGCGTAGTTATCGTCAGGCCCTTCGACTATCTGAACGGTGCTTGTAGCACAATACAAGAATTCTTTAAGTGTCATTTGTATCACCTTCGACTTTCGACTTCTTTTCGGGGCGGCCTACCTGCATCTTTTCCCACGGTGTATCGACTTTGATGTAGATACGATTGCCGGACTTGATGTGCGGAATCTGCCCCTTCTTTACCCTGGTACGCACCGTTTGAAGTGGTACACCGTGCAGCTTTGCAAATTCTGATGTTGTGAGGTAATCACCGATCATGTTTTTTTCTCCTTCCGTTTTCGACTTTCGACTTTCGACTTTCGACTTTCGACTTTTTCACGCATACGCGGGCGGGTGAGCCGGACGGGATCGGGAGATCCCTGGAGCTGCGCACCTGGGCTACGCAATCGTAATATTACGGTTTTGTAGTGGTGTCCGTGCAGCGTGGAATTAAACCCCCTGCGGTTTCCTCAATAGTACAACGAAATCAGGATTGACACAAACAATTAAACCCCTACAAGTTGCATAAAACAGAAACCAGGATCTTGTGCAGTTTGGCGGATAGAAATTAAACCCCAACGGGTTTAATATAATCTCAAGAACAAACCAACCGCTACCAACAGAAAGGGGGTTATTAAATGAACAATATTGAAATGTGGGAGTTAGCGAAAAGCCTTTACTCTTACGGCTACCGCTACGAGGATCTAACAAAGCAGGACGCGGAAAACGAGCTTTTTAGAGAATTTACAGAATCAGAGTTTGAGGATCTTACAGACACATTATTCAGATATGAAAATTACACTGTTTACGGTATATGAAAGGAGTTACATCATGATTAAAGCAAGAGTTACCGATAAAGAATTAAGAAGTGGTTACTACACTATTGAATTAGGTTATTGCGACGCACAAAACATTTTGAAGTTTGAGGCAGCACGATTTTACAATTACGGCGTATATGGTTGGCGGTATGATGTATATGAACTTAATTGGAATTTAGCAATATGCACGGGCTACAATCCTATCAAGTCAATCCCTGAGAAGGTCAACCGTCAGGCGGTTGCCATTATTGAAAAATACGACAAGAAAGCAGGAAAGATTAAGAGTAGTGATTACAAGGGGTTTGCGGAATACCGCAAAGCTATTGATAGGCTTTATGCTCGAATGGTAAAAGAACTCGAAACGGTTGTAAATTATACAACCGTGCAGGGGGCAAAACATGAAACATGAATTTTATTTTGGCATCTTTAGGGCTTATGAGGATTACTACGCAATAGGTGAAACCGAACAAGAAGTTAAGACGCTACTTTGGAGAATGTACTCATACAATTTTTACGGAAAACCTGCAAAAGAAAACAAACGGATCTTTGAAGAAGAAGTTTATATAAAAAAGGTCGCAGGTGTGCAGGGTTTTGGATATAACACAAAATTCGGGGCGTCTTACACCATAAAGAACAACAGATTAACAAACACAAACAAATTATAAAAAGGGGGTTTACAGTATGAAGGCTATAATCATTCACAAGAACGCAGGGACAATAGATAACGGCATTTATTTAGATGTTAGAGAATCGGGAAACGATTTGAGCATAGGAATTCCAATGATTGAGCGCAGGTGGGTTATTTGGGAACATGAGATTATCTCATATATACCGCTTACAGTTAGGGGCAAGACATACGAGGAAAGAAAGACGGATCTCACTGAAAAGGCTATTGAGTGGAGCAACGCAGGAAGTGCAGCAAATTGGAGCTACGGCGAATTAGTAGAGATAGAACACTTTTTCAGAACAAACGGCAAGCGCTACGGCTTAATTAGAGAATTTCAGGAAAATGCAATCATTTAAAAATTCCGGTTTTGATAGAAAGGTGGTACAACATGACGGATTTTGAAAAGAGAATAAAGGAAGTTATTAAGGAATGGGCAACCATAGACGACATGGAGTTATTTCTTGATTTTGCGCAGGGCGTTGATATTTCCGCTTTTACAGTAGAGAACGGCGAAAGAGTAATCTATATAGCAAACGGTTTGTATAACATCGCGGACGGTTACAGAATCGGGGAGCATGACGGTAAAGCGGAAAAGTATATAATAAATACTCTTTCTGAATGTGGTATTGATTTTAAAGAGGGGAGAAGATAATGGAGATATTACTAATGATTTTACTCTTCCCTATATGGATCTTAATAGACATTGTAAAAGGTTCAAAGTAACAAGAAAATAACATCAGGCACAAACACACACCGCCCTAAATCGGGGCGGTTTTCTTTTGCTCCGTGTGCAGCTTAACACCACAACCAGGATTTAGCCCCACACGCCACCGCACACGCACGGCAATATAAAATCATTGGCAAGACACCACGGACGCAAGAGAGGGGCATCAGAGGGCGTTAAAAGGGTATTGCACCGCAACGGGTTCAATTATATATCTGATTGCATACCGCTTGATGTATGAATTCGGGTTTTTGGTTAGTTGGGGATAACTCAATATTTTGTGAGTCGGTGAAAGCGTCGGAAATCCTGAAAGCCTTGTGCGGTATAGGTTGTAGGGTTTTCTTGCCTTGCAAGCAGAGCCGAATTTGCAAATCATTTGCAAATTCCGAATTTCAGAATCAAATACCTAAAATACTTTTGATATATAATTGCGTATTCGGTTCAATACAAATTATACCGAATTTACTAAAGTGTATAGCACCTTCAAACGCCCTATTTTCAAGGCTTTGCGGTTGGTTGCATGATGCTAATATTCGAGCTTTTATAATTCCGGCATATAGTCCACGGCACGCGGACACGGCAGCCGATACCCCCAGGGTTATGTTACGAATTCGTGAGGGGGCGGGGTGGGTGCGTAATTAGACGCGATCCTTAAAAGGCTTTTGTAGCAAGGCTTACGCAGGAGAAAAACTTACCACCGAAATTTGATATGGAGCAAAATTCAGAATGTTACGAAAACGGCACTTTTAGCCACAAAACTTTGTGATAGTTTGTAATCTGTTACAAGATGATTTGGCTTGATTAATTCAAATTTATTTAATTTTTAATTGACTGTTTTTACAAGTTTTTTTATAAGTTTCTCTAATGAAATTTTTGCAGGTATACTAGGAGCTATTTATACGAAATAATTGTGAATTTACAACCTTTTTCTCATGTTTCCCCAAAATTTTGTGAATTTTAGGTGAAATGAGGGTGATTCTGCTGATCGCAGCCGGAAGTCGCAAAATTATGAATAAAGTGTGAACGAGCGCCCAAAAAATTTAACCCCTCATTTTCCTCAAAATTTCTTGTTTAATTTTTAAGCATAAAATATGGAGCATAAAGATTCGGGCATAAATACCCAAAAATGTCAGATTTCGGTGGTGGCCTGTTGTTTTACTTGTGAAACAATACAGACTTTGATATATTTACAATAATAGGAAGGAGTGGTTACATGAGGGCAACGAATGTTATCGAGAGATTGCTTTCTTTGAGGGGTGATACGCCCCTGGTGGATATTGCTACGAAGTGCGGATATAAGTACGCAGGTAGTCTTAATTGTATTAAAGATAAGGACGATGTGAAGGTATCTACGCTTTACAAGGTGGCGAAGTATTTTGGGTACATCATAATCGTAATGAATCCTAATGACGATACCGGCAATTCCGATATGGTTATCACGCAGGAGGACGAGCCGTTACCGTTTGATGTTCTTCGGAAGCAGGACGCAAAACCACAAGGAAGGCCACGGCAAGCATTTAAGAAGGGTAGGCGTGTGAAGAACGCGGTATATAAAGATCCCTACACGGGGCAGCTAAAGAAAAGAAGGTGAGAGTATGGCAAGGTTGAAGGAAGTAATATTTGCCAGGTTATTCGAGAAGGGTATTCGCTCGTTTGAGCCTGATCCCTTGTTTGCGGGTGAGGAAGGCAAGGAGTTTAAGAAGAAGATATATAACTTCAATGATAGCCAAAGCGAGCTGATGCTTTGTAACCTGGCGAAGTTTGTCGGGGGCGAGTTGGTATTCAAGTACGAAGGCAAGGAATACCCGATTGACGGAGTGAAGGAGTTTGATGTACCGCTTGAAGAAATGTATCGGGATCTCGATTTGTGGCTTGTAGGTAAGATAAAGGAGGAATGATATGAGAGCAGATGCAAAACCCACGCCGGTTACACCCGACGAGCTGCTTGCAACGGCTATGTATAACAGAAGAACTAATATCAATAAAATGTTTACTGATATTAAAGAAGATAACATCGTAGACGGTGAGATTATTGATCGTGGTATTGAAGATATGAAGTACGGCACTTTCTATCAGAAGATTAAGCCGAGAAGTGGTAACGATATGCAGCTTCCGCTTTTACTGTATCTCATGGACTATTTGGGTTACACGGTGTTGGTGCAGGATCTTCAAAACCCCGAAAAGATATATTCACTTTATTCCGAGAACGATCCTTTATAACAAAAAACGCACCGCCAGGGAACGGGGGTGCGGAAAAAATCGCCGGAAGTATAAAAGCGTTTTTTATTATACATAAATCATAGCGGTATGTTATAAGGAAGGCAAGAAATATGGATAATCAGAATTCACGCGGTAAGCGTACGGAGTATGTGAAGTCGAGTAATATGCCCGCGCTGCTTGCACAAGATAAGAAGTTGAAGATACAGAATGAGGAACGAGGTAGGCTTGACGGGCAATCACCTACCTATAAGGCCACGGCTGATGCTCATAAGGGGGCTATGCTTGAAGCTAACTTGATTCAAGTAAGTAATGCCGTTTCCAGGAAGCAGCTACGGAATGTATCGGCGGTAAACCTCGATGATCTGAATGAGGTAATAGATAGGAGTGAACAGTATTTTCAATCGTGCGCGGAAGCACAACACTTTCCGTCGATGCTTACTTATGCTTCAATCGGGTTAGGTATAAGCCGTAGTAAGCTAAACGCCTATATGAATACTCATAAGAACGAGGTTACGGATTACCTGGAACGAATTAGGGATCTGATTGCCGATGTTCTTACTAACGCTTCGCTTTACGGCAACGCTGATGCGGTGTCGGTAATCTTTCAGCTTAAAAACCTGCACGGCTTTGCTGATAAGATAAATCTCGATACATCGGTTTCCATTCCCGAAGTACAGTATGATAAGGAAGCGATCAGGAGAAGGCATACATTTAAGGATATTACCCCGCCGGAAGAAGGGGGTATCGTATGAGTAGCGGTGTAGAGCTTGTAAATCAGATTATCTTTGAGATTAAGCATAATCCGCATGAATATCAGAATTACGAGGACTTATTCGGGTTGGTGTATGATGCACCTGGCGATAATGTAAATCTGTTGAAGTGGATAGCATCTATGCTTAATCAGGAGCTTCAAGTATGTGATGTGGATTACGCGGAACAGTTTGACGATCTTCTGAAAAGGGTGTTTACGAAGGTTGCGCCGTATGACTTTGATTCGTATATGATAGCCCTTGAATGGAACAGAGAGCCGCAAGATAGGTTCTATCTTCCGAGAAGGAAAACGCTAAAACCGCTTGCTGATGCTATTCAAGACCTTGCAGAAGATAGATTAGACGAGTTGTTTTTGTCGATGCCGCCGAGAGTTGGTAAGACCTCGTTGCTGATGTTTGCTATCACTTGGCTTGTAGGCCGTAATCCCGAAGCAAGCAATCTGTATTCAGCATATTCGGATTACATCACAAATGCGTTTTATACCGGCTGCCTTGAAATCATCGGAGATAAGGTTACATACCGTTGGAATGATATATTCCCAGGTAAGGTAATAGCCGACACTAATGCTAAAGAAGAATACTTTAATATAGATAGAAAGAAGCGCTATGCAAGCATGACCGCGAGATCACTCTACGGCACTTTGAACGGTGCTACGGATTGTAACGGCTTCCTGATAGCTGATGATTTGATAGGTTCTATCGAAGAAGCTATGAATAAGGATAGGCTTGTAAATGTTTGGGCTAAAGTGGATAACAACCTGCTTCCCCGTGCAAAGCAGACCGCTAAAATACTTTGGTGCGGTACAAGGTGGAGTTTGGCTGATCCTATCGGACTTCGTAGAGAGTTGGTTACAAATTCGGAAAAGTTTGAGAATCATAGGGTAAGGATCATTACCCTTCCGGCGCTGAATGATAAGGGAGAGAGTAATTTCAATTATGATTATAATGTAGGGTTCGATACGAATTACTACGAAGCAAGGCGGGCATCGTTTGAGCATAACAACGATTTGGCATCGTGGGAAGCACAATATATGCAAGAGCCTATTGAGCGTAGCGGTAGCTTGTTTGAGCCTGGTGAAATGCTTTACTTTAATGGTGAGTTACCGCCGGACGATATGCTCGTAAGAAAGTTCATGGCGGTAGATCCTGCGTTTGGTGGTGGCGACTACACGGCTGCACCCGTAGTATTCCAATACACCGACGGAGCGTGTTACATCGTGGATTGTGTTTACTCTAATGAAGAAAAGAGCCGTACGCAAGCTATGATAGTAGATGCGATTCAGAAGTACGGAGTTACGGCAGTAAGATTTGAATGTAACAAAATGACTATGAGTTATAAGGAAGAAGTGGAAGCCGCTTTGCGAAATAAGGGGCTTAAAATAAACCTTATGACTAAAGCTGCACCTAACAATCAGGCGAAGGAAGCCCGTATTATGGATAAGGCCGGTACTATCAGAGGTTTCTATTTCCTGGAAGATAAGAAGCGGAGTAAGACTTATCAGGCGTTCATACTCAATACCTTCTCATTCAAGATCGTAGGCGGTAACAAGCATGACGACGCGCCCGATAGCCTTGCTATGGCAGCAGACTTCATCGAGCGCCCTGTAAGCAGCCGTGTTGAATTTATGAAACGCCCGTGGTAACATCAAGGTATCTCGAAAAGCCCCCCTTTTCGTAGAGTATTCCCTTTTCACCTACCCGTGATGCTTGCATTACGGGTTTTAATTTGTTTGCCCGAATGAAACACAAATGTTATACTTCTGTTAGGTGAATGACACCTAATCCTTATTGTGAGTTGATCTCCCATTACCCTCGTAGTTAGGCATCTACGGGGGTAAACTTTTGCCTATCCGTTTGAAAAAATTGACAACGGGCGAATTATGTGTCATTTATGTAATTAAAGAATTTGCAAATGGTTTGCAAATTACGAGGTAGCGATATGAGTAGCACAAGTGCAATCGAAAGAGTAACATTTGGCAGGACGGTAATTTATTCCGATGCAGAGGAAGTTACCGTTTCTAATGTTGGCGAGATAATCAATAACGCCTTTACCGCACACACTATCAATTCTTCGGATATTGACTATCTTTACAATTACTACAAGGGCAATCAGCCGATATTAAGCAGATTAAAGAAGGTTCGTGAGGATATAAACAATAAGATCGTAGTGAACTACGCTTATGAGATTGTTACCTTCAAGACTTCTTACCTCATTGGAGATCCCGTACAGTATGTAGGACATTCCGAGAGGGTGGATAGTGCAGCTATATCGAAGCTGAATGATTTTATGTATTCCGAGAATAAGGCAAAGAAGGACGAGGAAATTGTCGAGTGGAATACAATTTGCGGTACGGCTTACCGCTTCGTAAAGGCTGATAAGCCTAACGAGGTTGACGATGCACCGTTTGAGATTTTCACACTTGATCCTCGTAATACATTCATCGTTTATTCTTCGGCTATCGGTAACAAGCCGCTGCTTGGTGTCAATTATGTAGTTGATAACCTGGGTATTAAGCACTTTACGGCATATTCCGATAAGTATGTATTCAAGTTCCCTTCGGAAGATATTATTGCCGTTGATCCTTCGGGTGTTAAAGTGGCATTAAACCCGCTTGGTACTATCCCGATTTTTGAATATCCGGCAAACAACGCTCGTTTGGGTGCGTTTGAGATAGTGCTTCCGCTTCTCGATGCTATCAATAGGTTAGAGAGTAACCGCCTTGACGGTGTAGAGCAGCAGATTCAGAGTTTCTTAAAGTTCGTGAATTGTGATGTAGACACAAACGACCTGGATAACCTGGCTGAATACGGCGCTATTAAGATTAAGTCTGTTGATCCTTCCCTTGCTGCTGATGTAGAGCTTGTAGAAACAAAGTTCTCGCAGAGTGATGCGCAGGTATCGAAGGAAGATTTGTATTCGGCGGTAGTGAAGATATGTGGCCTTCCTACCGTGAATAATGGTAATCAGGGGCTTTCCGCTAACAACGGTGCTTCGTTGGTAGCACACGGTTGGGAGCAGGTAGAAAAGAGGGCGGCTGCATCGGAAGCTATGTTTAGGGCTTCCGAAAATGAAATGCTTAAACTTATTCTTTATATCTGTAAGTATTTGGCGAAAGACGATCTCCACCTGCGTTCTATGGATATTGAGCCGAAGTTTACCCGTCGCAATTACGATGATATTCAGACTAAAGCCCAGGTTCTTTGTGAAATGCTTAATAATCCTCACATTCACCCGAAGCTTGCATTTGAGCATAGCGGTATGTTCTCCGATCCCGAAACGGCATATACCATGAGCGAAGCTTACTATGACGAGCAGCAGGAGAAGTGGGAGATTGAAGAAATACCTGACGAGGACGGAGTAAATGGCGCGGTATGATTTAGTTGACGAGCTTCTAAAGAAGTTAGATGCTGAATTGCGCCGAGAAGTAAATAGGCTTGATGTTATGGGGTTCGATGAATTGAACGCTATGACAGTAAAGAAAAAGACGGAAGAAATGGTAGAGCGATTGTTAAAAGCAAACGCGAGCGCCTACAAAGCAATAGCCTACGCAGCTATGCAGGAAGCCGTCGAGGATCTTGACAAACTATACGGCACAAAAGGCAAGGCAAAGCCAATACCTACGACAAATAAAGAAGTCGAAGGGGTGTTGAAGGAATACAACCCCGTTACCGATTATCTTTATTATCCCGAAGCAGACCGTAAGAGAAGCCGGTTATCAGAAGCCCTGATTGTAGCGGTGATGATGCAGGATAGAGATAAATACCATGCTCAATTACGCAAGTTTGCAAGTCTTTGGCATACACAGACTAAACAATACGGCGATACGATAGTTGATTCTTTCCGTGAAAAGACATTCAAGGAAAACGGTGTGAAGTATGTGGAGTGGCGAAGTGAGCATGACGATAGGGTATGCGGTGTTTGTGAAGGTTTGAACGGAAATGCCTATAAGATAACCGAAATACCCCCAAAACCACACTATAATTGCCGATGTTGGATAGTGCCGATAGTAAAACCTGATAATGATAAGTCGAAATGACTTTTTATTATAAACACTTTGTTTCATTCGTGAAACACGGCAGAGAAGCCGTAAATCACAATCGCAGAGAAGCGGAAAATCACAAAACTAACGGTTAGAGAAAACCTAAAAACGCAAGGAGTACAGTATGAACATTGACATTTCAAAGATCGAAGGCTACGAGAGCATGACGGCAGAGGAAAAGGTGAAGGCGCTTGAAGCATTTACCATTCCTGATCCTGATTTTTCCGGCTATGTGAAGAAATCTCGTTTTGACGAGGTTGCTTCGGAGCTTGCCGCAAGTAAGAAGGATCTCAAAGCCCGAATGAGTGCGGAAGAAGTCGCAAAAGCCGAGCAGGAAGCCGCTATTGCCGCGCAGCAGAAGGCACAGGCAGACTTGCAGAGTAAGTACGACGAGCTTCTTAAAAAGACGGAGATTGCCGATAACAAGGCGAAGCTTATAGCAATAGGCTATGACGAAAAGTTAGCCGAGGAAACGGCAACGGCTATGGTTGATAAAGACCTGGCTACCGTCATTAAGAATCAGCAGACCGTAATGGCTTCGATTGAGAAGAAGGCAAAAGGTGAAGCTATTGCCTCCACACCTACACCCGACGCGGGTAAGGGTACGGACACACTCACCAAAGAACAGTTTGATAAGCTTTCATATTCCGAAATGGCCGAGCTTTATCAGACTAATCCCGAACTCTACAAGAGTTTCACAGAATAAAGGAGAAAAGACACATGGCACAGACAAAGACTTCTGATCTGTTCATTCCCCAGGTGGTAGGACAGAAGATCGCTACCGATTACGGTAGATTCATCACAGTTTCAAACTTTGCAACAGTTGATCGTACGCTCGTTGCAAGAGCAGGTGATACAATCACCCGCAATCAGTTCGTATTCGTAGGCGCTGCTAATGTACTTGGCGAGGGCGTTGCTGATACACCCGCAAAGCTTGAAAGCGCACCTATCACAAAGAAGGTAGTTAAGGTTTCAAAGCAGATCGAGATTACCGATGAAGCTATCATGGCAGGTGGCGATAATCCTTACGGCGAAGCTATTGAGCAGATTGCTATGGCTATCGCTATCAAGGACGATGCAGATGCTATCACAGAGCTTATGACTACAACACAGAGCGCTACGGGTACAACCCTTGCAAAAGCTATCGTTGCAGGTATGAAGGTGTTTGGTGAGCGTGGAATGAAGATTCCGGCTATCTGTTTTGCTAATTCAGCAGACTATTACGATATGGTTGCTGACTATGCTAACTGGATTCCGGCTTCTGAAATCGCTGCTGATCTCGTAAAGGCAGGTGTTGTCGGTAAGTACATGGGCGCTAACATCGTTCCTACTGATACAGTTACCGCAAAAGCACCCGTTATGATGCTCAAGGGCGCACTCTCGAAGGAAATGAAGCGTGATTTCCTTGCAGAGAAGGATAGAATCCTCAACAACGGTTCTACTTCTTATGCAGACCTTCTCGCAGGTTCAGAGCATCGTGTATATTGGCTTAACAATGTGGCAAACGCTGTTAAGCTGACGGTAAGCCCTTGACAGAGGTTAGTGTAGCACCCTATACACTAACCGAGGATCTTTGGGGTGTAGCCCTTACTGATATACAGGGCGACGATGTTGAACTCGTTGGAAACGAGCTTCACGGCACTTTGAAGAAGCTTACCGGCGATAATGCTATCACAAGAGTTTGGGGCGAGGGCTATTTCATAGCACTTACCTTTACGGCTGATGCTGATGCGGTAAAGACAGAGGTTGGTATTCTCAATCTCGCAGAGCTTGATCCTGACATGAGCGCACTTATCAAAGTCGAAGATCAGTATGGTACGAAGTTGCGTGTAGTACAGACCGATACTAACGGCAATCAGTTCTTCTCATTCTTCAACCTGGATAAGCTGACACTTGAAGCAGAGTGAGGTACAAGAGAATGATCGTAGTTACAAAAGATAAGGCTGAAAAGGCCGAACTCGATAAGAAGGCAGGAAAGAAGAAGGCTGAAAAGCCCGAAAAGTAAGAAAAGGAGTGTTACTATGACGGACGCTGAAAAGTTGGCAAAATTGAGAGATATGCTCGATTCAACCGATGATACATCGGACGAAGTATGTAACACTTATCTTTCCGCTTCTGAAAAGGCAATTTTACAGTTGGCTTTCCCGTACGGCGACGGTAGCGAAGTGCTACCGTCAAAGTACGACTACGAGCAGATTGAAATTGCCGCATACTTCCTTAACAAGCGCGGTGCGGAAGGCGAAACATCACATTCGGAAGGCGGTATAAACCGTGTTTTCGAGAGTGGCGATATTCCTACAAGCTTGAAGTGCAGGATCACACCGAAGGTGGGTTCATTCGGCGCGGAGGTAAACCATGAGAACGATGAATCGTAATAGGCAAACTTTTTATCACGCTTCCCTTGTATCTTCTACTATGGGTACAAGTGGCGGTGTGTATACAGAGTTGACTTATGTTTACGATAAACCTACACAGGCAAAAGCGGTTATCACGGCAGCTAACGGCGAAGCCGAAACACAGTTGTTTGGTGCTGACGAGCGTTACGATAAAGTAATTACACTTAATCCAGGTGAAGATTATCTCGCAGTCGGTTCGATACTTTGGGTAGATACTATGCCCACGATAAAGCAGGACGGGAGTACGGAAACACCTTACGATTATGTGGTAACGAAGGTAGGTAAATCGCTTACAGGGTTTGTGATAGCAGCTATAAGGAAGGTTGAAGTATCGTGAAGGAAATATCTATTGATTTTTTATCAGAGAAATCAGTAGAGGGCGCAATTCGCGAGATTGAAGCCTATATAGCACTCGTACCCACATTAGTTAAAGAAGTACAAGAACAGATAACATACAGGCTTGCAAAGTATATTGAAGCCAATTTGACAGTAGCAGACCACGATCAGGTGGAAAAGTACATCGGAAACGGCACATTTGAGAAGGTAAATGTATCTTCCTCGATAAGCGTAACTGTAATGCCGTTAGGAGATGCTTCCGTTGTATCGGTATCAAGCAAATCAGCTAACCCGAAAACGGGCGCTATGCAATCTGATATAGCTTTTGTCGAGTTTGGTGCAGGTAAATACGCAAGCGGTAGTAATCCTTTAGGACTTCCGATCTCCACGATGCGAGGTTCATTCGGTAAAGGATTAGGTAGGCAAGATAGGTGGTTTTTTGCTTCCGGCTATTCTTCAACGGGTACGCCCGAAAGTAATGCTATCTATCGAGGATTAGAGAAGGTACGGGGTGAGATCCCCGACATAGTACGCGAGGTATTTGAATCGGTATGATTAATGTTTTTGCAATAGAGCAGGAAATACAGACTTTGATATTTACCGCCGTGCTTAATGACTATTCTAATTGCGTTATCACTAACGCTACAATAGCCGCACCTTCAAAATTCCCTTGCCTGGGAGTTGTGTTATCTGACAACGGCACTACCCAAAGTATGCGTGATAGTTCCGGCGAGGACAATTACCACGATATTACTTTAAGGGTTGATGCTTGGAGTAATAAGACAAACGGAAAACAGGGTGAAGCAGAAGGCATTATGAATACGGTTCGTGGTGTTCTTCTTTCTCTCAATTTCCGTCAAGTTTATTGTAGACCGACGAGCGATATAAACAACGCAACGGTTTACAGACTTACCGCAGAATTCACCGCTACGGTGGACGCTGATAACAACATTTATTTTAGAAAGTGAGGTAATTGATTATGGCAATCAATACTTATCAGACTTACCTTATGAGTTCTTCTGACGGTACTACCTATACGAAGGTAATCGACATTAAGAGCTTCCCTGATCTTATGGGCGCACCTAACAAGTTGGAATCCACAACGCTTTCCGACAACATGAAAACCTATATTCCTGGTCTGAAGGATTCGGGTGATGCGCTTGAATTCACCGCTAATTATTCTGCTGCTGACTTCTCCACAATCGCAGCACTTGAAGGCACAGAGAAGTATTATGCGGTATGGATCGGCGCTTCCGGCACACCGCTTGCACCTGACGGAAGCAAGGGTAAGTTCTCATTCAAGGGATATGCTTACGCTACAAAGAACGGTGCAGGTACAGACGAGGTGCAGGATATGACTATCGGTATCATTCCTTCCACACCTATCACATTCGCAGCATCTTAAAAACACTTTTATCGAATAGGACGGTAATTTATTATGGCACTTATTTTTACTTACAAGGACAACGAATACACCCTGGAATTCACCCGTGCAACGGTAATGGAAACGGAGCGTATGGGTTTCAATATGGATAGGCTTGATTCCGCCCCCGTTACATCGCTTACATTACTGTTTAGGGGTGCTTTCCTTGCGCATCATCGTACACTTACTATTGCGGAAGTTGACGATATTCTTACGAATATTGACAAAGAGGGTTTGCTTTCAGCTTTAGGCGAGCTTTACATGGACGCTATAAAGCCCCTGTTGGAGAGCGAGGAACACTCAAAAAACGCAATAAAGTGGACGGTGAAGAAATAACTTCGCTACCGTCCTATTCGGTAAACGGCGGGGGTGGAGATAGCATCAAAACCTTCGCTACCTACCGAGATATGTTCGAGGAATACTTTGCTGATTACCTCGTTATGGGTATGAGCTATGACGAGTTTTACAACGGAGATCCTAACCTTGTTAGAGCATATCGTAAGGCTTATAAGACGAAGTTACAGAATAGGAATATAGAAATGTGGCTGCAAGGTGCGTATGTTTACGAAGCCGTAAGCAGAATAACACCGTTGATGCACGCATTTGCAAAGAATCCTAAACCCGTACCTTACTTGACAGAGCCGTTTAATATCGGAGCTGATGAAGAAGGTAAGGAGAGTAAGAAAAATAAAGCCGGAACGGACGCGGCATTAGACTACATGAAGGGTTTAATGACTTTAGTAAATACCCGCTTCGGAGGTTGATTATGAGTGAACAGAACATAGATGCTATCAAGCTGAATGTGGCTTCAAGTGTAGATACGAAGGGTTTAGATGCCCTTGTTACTTCGCTGAAATCGTTAAAGACGGGTACGGCGAATGTTAAAGAATTGACTTCCGAATTGACAAAGCTGCAAACGGCCTTAAAGAAGGTAGGTACGAGCAGCGTTGATGTTAAAACAGGTGTTGAAGCTTCGGGCGATTCGGCTGAAAAGTCGGCAAAGAGCTTTGATACCTTCGCTAAAAAGACAGGGCTTGCCGCTATTAAATTGACGGCGCTCGTTGTAGTTCTTCGTAAATTCGCTACACTTATCAGCAACGGCATATTGGAGAGCATGAACTATACGGAAACACTTAATTTGTTTACCGTATCTATGGGCAAATATGCGGATAGTGCGAAGAAGTATGCGGAATACGCAGGTGAAGCACTTGGTATAGATCCTGCTGAATTCATGCGTAATCAAGCTATGTTCAACACCGTTATCAAGGGCTTTGGTGTCGGTGCAGATGCAGCAGCTTATATGAGCCAAAATGTTACACAGTTGGCTTACGATATGGCTTCACTCGATAACATCACTATTGAGGAAGCTATGCAGAAGTTGAATAGTGCTATCGCGGGCGAGTTAGAGCCTGTTCGTCGTGTAGGTTATGACTTATCACAGAATAGACTTACCCAGGAAGCACAAGATCCTTCAAACTATGCAAATATGACATTCTCGATAAATCAGGAAACGGGAGCGCTTGTAGCTAACACCGAAGCCTACGAGAATAACAGTAACGCGGTAATTGCTAATTACAACGATATGACACAGGCCGAGAAGGTTCAGCTTCGTTATATCGCGCTTATGAAGCAAGTACCTTGGACGCAGCAAGACCTTGCTCGTTCACTTAACGATCCTGCGAATCAGCTTCGTATTTTCAAAGCACAATTAGTACAGACTTCAAGAGCATTGGGTAATGTATTTATTCCCGTTCTCAATCAGGTTCTTCCGTACCTGCAAGCAGGTGCTATGATGCTCAAAGAGTGGTTAAACTACCTTGCCGCACTTGCAGGGTACGAATTACCCGATATGAGCGATAGAGCGTGGATTGATAGTGATGTTACCGATGCTTATGACGATATAGCCGACGATATGGGTAGGGCGGCAAACAACGCAAAGAAGCTTAAAGATTACATGATAGGAATTGACGAGCTTAATGTTTTGCGCCCTGACGACGGTAACGGCGGTGGTAGTGGTATCAGTAGTGTTTATTCTTCCGGCTTAAACTTCAATCTTCCTGGATATGACTTCTTCGGTGAGGGTATCAAAAATCAGGCGAAAGAGATTAAGGAAAACCTTGAACAGATATTCAACGATCATTCACTTTGGGATATTATGATTCGGGGTGGAATGACATTAGGTTCAAAGTTTTGGGAAGGTGTCTTTGGTGCTTCACCCGAAGAATTTGGTAGAGCTATCGTAAATAATGGAGATTACGGTAAATCACCTGCAAGCATTTTAGGCAAGATTTTTACTATGGGTTCAGGTGAAGTCGCGAAGAATTATATCTTCGGTGGACTTACGCCCGAAGAATTTGCTGAAAAAATGATGATTATGGGTGATGCTGATAAATCACCGTTGGAAATGATAGGCAAGTTCTTCTCAATGGGTTGGGAAACCGAAGTCAATAATCCATTTGCAAGCCCCGCTCATAGTGGCGGTGGCGGTAGTGCCGGTAAAGCGTGGTTTGAAGGTTTTGTATCTGCTATAAAGAAGAATGGTGGTAAGTTAGGTGATGCCTTTGATGTTATTGTCGAAAAGAATAAAGACAATATCTATTATAATGGCGTAAATGTAGCGGAAACATTTTCCAACGCTATCAGTTCTACAAGTGATGCCTTTGATGATGTAGCAGATAACATCAAGGATAGGCTTTCTTTGGGCTTCACTTCTGATTCAGCATGGTATATCAATATCGGTAATAGCATCGGTGCTTTCGTGCAGAATGGACTTGCTGCAAGGAGTACAGACCTTTATCGTGAAGCATTAAAGTTGCACGATACGGCTATTCGTGGTTTGAGTAATGACGGACATTATGGAGAATTCAGTAATGTAGGCCACGCGGTAGTTGATGCTTTCAACACAGGACTTCGTGGAGAGCGTAATGCGGTGTTCAACACTTCACACGGCATTTATGACACTACCGTAAGTGGTATAAGCAATAACGGACATTACGGCGAATTCACTAACATCGGACATTGGATAGGCTATTCTGTAAATCAGGGTATAAACGATAGGGGTGGAGAAGCCCGTAATGCAGGTGCAAATCTGTATAACAACGCCGCTAACGGTGCAAGCAATAACGGTAACTATGGTATATTCCACGCTATCGGTGAGAATATCAGCCGTGGTATGGCAGAAGGTATACAGAGTAGCGGATCATTAAGAAGTGTAAGAGATTCGGTTACAAACGCATCTAATACCGTTAAAGAAACATTACAGAATATTTTTAAGATACATTCACCTTCTTTGTGGGCAGAAGATATGGGTAACTACCTGATTGAAGGTTTTAATATCGGGATAAGCGAAGAAGAAGGCGAAACATTGAAGGTTATGGATAGTTGGGCGAGAACGGTTACTGATTCTATGAGTAATATTGCGCTCAATCCAGGTAATTTTGCCCTTCCTGCTATCAATCAGGAAGTTGCAGCTTCCGTACAGGCAACCGCCGATAGTTCGTTTGGCAATATTGCCGTAGGTATCTACGAAGCGGTAGCAAACGCTTTGAGTAGCGAGGATAGAACACGCGAATTCAAGATCATGCTTGACGGTAGAGAGCTTTATTCCTCAATGGAAGCAGAAGGTAGGGCAAGAGGTTATCAAATGAGCAATAACGGGTTTGGAGGTTAAAGATTATGGGCGTAGAGAAAACAGGAAAATTCATAACGCTTCGTGCCGGCGATGATAGCATCACATTACCTTACCCGTCAAATGCTTCGGGTAAGCAGATACATAGCACTATGGTAAATCAGGCTCGTACGGCTGACGGCGTAATGCGCGGTGAAGTCATAGGTTGTGTAGCAAAAGTTGAATTGAAGTGGAGAGTGCTTACCCCTGCTACCTGGACGGCACTTTGTAACTTCTTTGATAAGCACTTCACCTTTTCATGTGAGTATTACGATATGGTAAAAAACGCATATTCTACAAGGATTTTCTATGTAGGTGATAGGAGTGCGCAGCCGTTCATCGTAGATTCCGCTACGGGTAAACCGAAGTATTGGCTTGATTGCCAGGCTAACATAATCGGTGTAGGGGGTGATTGATAATGGCGCATAGTGCAAGTATAGCTTATAAAACCTTGATGCAGGAAGTTTTGAAACCTGCTACGCAAGTACGCTTTAATGAAGAAACCGATTTAGGTTATTTGTCATTGGGTTCTCCCGACAATGTTGACACGGCGCTTATGCGAGGTTTTAGAACGCCCCCCGTTCCTAATTATAGGCGTTTTGCTACGCTTGATAATTTTGGTTGGAAAGTAGACGATGATTCCTATGCTTGTGCGAGTAGTGGTACGACTACGGGTAATAATTGCTTTATAACCAAAGAGCTTACGGCTAATACCGACACGGCTATTCAAGACAATATCTCTACAAGTGGTATAGAAGGGGAAGTATATTTGAAGATTGCCCCGATACAATGTAGTAGCATCACGATTAAGTTCGGAAAAACCGATCATCATGGAGATTTTGCGGAAACACCGCAAGAGGTAACTATTGACGGTACGACAATGACGGACTTTGAAACCGTGAGTTTTACGGTTGAAGAAGATATGTATTTGTTAAAGTTTAATGTATCGGAAGCGTGCCGTATCTCGTATTATCCATTGTCTACAAACGACGCTGATCCCGTAGCTATCTTTGATAACAGTAACATATTATCGGTTGATGTTGAAGAATATGCTGATTTGTATTCACAGGAGTTACCGCGATTTAATGTTACGGTGAAGATTTACGATGCTGAAGGTAAATATGATCCTATAAACCCACAAGGCGAATTCTCAAAGTTTGTGCAGGGTTATAGCGTTTATATGGGTTTGGGTTATGAAGTGAATGGTTATTTGGAAACGCCGTTTTGGGTAGTGCTATATCTGAACGATACACCAAAGTACGAAAATCACGAAATCACACTTACTTTCACTACGGCACAAAGCGGTGATAACAAGTATGTAAATACCCTTCCTGTAATAGCCGGTAATGCCGGAGATCCCGTAAGCAATAAAACATATTACGGCATAAACACGGCGGTTTCTATTGATAGTAGCGGTTATGATTCATTAATTACGCTTGCTGAAATAAGTCAAATTGCTTATAGCATATACGGTAATGGGTTTGTAAACTTACCACGACCTATGTATTCATCGCGAGTGCTTTATAAAAACGGTACACCGAAGCATTTTACTGATTATGATATTATTGATAAGAATAGCATCAAGATAGATAGAAAGCCTGTTTTGAAGGCGCTGACTATAAAGCAATACACTAATACTATTCCTACAACCTATCAGGAAACGGTAAGCGGTAGTGCGCCTAACTCTAATTATCAGCGTTGGAGTACAACAGATGCAAGGCCGTTCCGTATGATAGTAAACATAGATGCTGATGTATCTGATATTTGCCGAATTGACGAATTATCGTTATCCGGCGCTTCAAACATGGCTTGGAGCTTTGTAAATGCTATTGATCCTGATAGTGGAGCTGCTACACTTCAATTTTGGATATATTGTGCGAGTTATAACGCCGCAGGCACTACCACTTACAGTTTGGGTTTATCTCATGTAAGGCAAGTAACAAATGATGTTACGGAAAGTGTAAATGCTGACGGCGAGAACATGGTAATCGACAATCCGTTTATTACTGATAGCAGCTTATTAGAATCTTGTAGTAATTTAGTAAAGAACACCGCTTATTATCGCGATTACTACACCTTCGATGCTATTGCAGATTATCTTACTGATGTAGGCGATTGGATAGTAATTGATACACCTTACGAAAAGGGTGTATCGCTTTTCGTTACGGATATTAAGTATAAGATGCCAGGTGGCACTTGTACTATTACGGGCAATCGTAGATTTAGTGTAGCTGCAAGTGATTATTCAACCGATGTTACACGCTTTGTTTATATCAACGGTGTGGAATATATAGGCTTTGTCAGTTTTGCGTTAGTCGGTTATTTTCACACTACAAGCGGTAATACCGATGTTGTGTTGGTATCAGCATCAAACGGAATAAATAGTGCGAGAATTCAGATACCTTCTACGGGATATGACACAGTAAACGACGGTAATGTTATCACTATTACTGATAGCACTTCGCTTACATGGTATTGTGATGTAGCCGATCATTCAACCCCAGGTATTTATTATCCCGACGGTTGTATGTATTTAGGTACATTTGCAAATGTAGAAGCGGCTGCTCGTTATCTGATACTGAAGGCATACGCAGATCAGGGATTCACCGTAACATTGGAGGTTTAATATGGCGTGGAGTACACCTAAAACAAATTGGGCTTCGGGCGAGTTCTTCACCTATGCGGATTACAACCGCATTGTCGAAAACATTGAATATCTGTATACATACTGTAATACTAATATCGGGTACATCGGAACACCGTACACCTTTACAAGTAAGACGGTTTCAGACTATTTATTTGATACCGAATATAACACGGTACATGATGCTTTGAGATACCTTTACGATAACACGGGAGCGTATTTTGCACACGAAGCGCTTATAGATAAGAACGAGTATTCTATGCCCTGGACGAGTGCGGAGCTGAATAACATCGAGAATATGTGCTTGGAGTTCAAAGATTACTTTGATAACTTCACCGTCGATTACCCTGTTATCGTTGGGAATACGATATTCTTCCCCGAAGCGTGGGCTACGGTGTCCGGCAATACGATAACGATAGCAAATACATACGGGGTAAGCATCGAGGATAATATGCTGATAATTCCCGAAAGACCATAAAGGAGGAAATGCTAAATGGCTGAAATTGAAAATTTACGCATCGGAAACGGTACAATCCACATTGTCGGTAATCAGGATATTGTAGCCGATAGTTGGGAAGAAGGTAAGACTTATGTAGCAGGTAGAAGCTATGTTATCCTCGATCATATCCTTTATGTATGCAATACAACGCATACATCGGTAAGCCCGTTTGATCCTAATTTGTGGACGGAAACAACGATAGGTGAAGCACTTGGCATGGCGGGTAGTGCAAATGTAATCGAGTGTACTCAATCTGAATATAACACCTGGAAGGCAGGTGGGTTGCTCATAAACGAAACCACCTATGTAATCACCGACGCCCCCAACCTCAACGCAACGGCTCAAAATTTGAGTTATGACGGGGGAGTAACAAGCACTTGGGACAAGGTGGAGGCTAACGCAACGGCAATAAGCGGGATATTATCTAACATATCCGCATTGTCTAATCTATCCACAAAAGTATATGTGGCGGGTAACACAAGCAAAACTATTACAGTAACCCCCGACGGTTCAAGCCGTGTTGGGTATGTTGTTTTTGGTCAAGCGGCACAAGGTAATCTCTCGCCTATTTTCTATTTGATAGGTGGATATGTTACGGCAAGCCGTTGTTCAGTAACTAACATAAGCGGAAAGACAGGCGTAACTGTTGATAGTTCAAGCACGACAGACCTTAAATTCGTTTTTGCTAACACTACGAGTGTGGCGGTTGATTTGTTTTTCTATCCGCTATTTGAAAATACATTCACGGCATCATAAAGGGGGTAACACAATGGCAAAACAGATATACATAGACGAAAACGGCAACGAGGTGTTAGTTAGTGGCACGATTACAGATGCAGGCAACTTGCCCCTCGGTACTGACTTCACCGACCCGACAAGCACGGCGGGGGCGATAGCGGGGGCGAGGGCTTACAAGGCGGGTGATACCGTAACACTTGACGGGGTAATCGTGGGCGGTTCGTTAGGTTCGTCAAAATTACAGTTTGATTGCACAATACCATTGCCAAAGTCTTGCGAGGGTTTGACCGCTACAATTAGCACTTTGGGTTCGGCATTGATTAATAATGGTACATATCAAAGTATTACCAATTTGAGTAAAACTGTTACCGTTACCACTAATGCGGTAGGCATTTCGATAAATGTAACCTTTACAAGTGCGCCAAGTGCCGCATTTATGGACAATGCACCAACCACAATGAGGATATTTACCTCAAGTGTAGCATTTACATAATTAGAAATTCGGCAAAACAAGAATTATGTTGACTTAATGAAACAGTAACATGGGGTAAGCATCGCGCCTACCCCGTTTTCTTTGCCTTGCAAATAGGTGTGTTCTATAATCAAAGTAGTTCCATTATGGAAACGAGGTAATGAGTATGGATAACACAGTTATTGTAGCGATAGTAACGGGATTGTGCGTAGCTATTCCGAGTATTATTGCCACAATCGTTTCTAATAACGCACACGATAAGGTTGCTGACGAGAGAATGAAGAATCTCGATGTGAAGATCACGGAAAATGCGAAGCATACTGACGAGCGTTTTCAAGAGTTATCAGCCCGCATCGAGAAGCACAATCATTTGGTAGAGCGTATGGCGGTTGTAGAGCGTGATGTAGAAACGGCATTTATCAGAATTGACGAGCTACGCGGTGATATTAAGAAGGAGAGTTGAAATGACAGAATTTGTATCTTTTCCCGTAATCGTAGTTATGTGCTATCTCGCAGGACTTATTTGTAAGACTATCGGCAACGAGAAGCTTGATAAGTTCATTCCCGTTATTTGCGGTGTGCTTGGTGCTATTTTGGGCGTAGTAATCTTCTTTACTATTCCTAACTTCATTCCCGCCGAGAATTGGGCGGTGGCTATTGCTATCGGTATCGTATCGGGTTTTTCCGCAACCGGCATAAATCAGATTTGGAAACAGTTGAAGGGGTAATGCTATGAGTAAGAGAAACGAGTTCGTTGCTAAAGCCGTTAGTTGGCTTGGCACAAAAAAGGGTTCAGCAGGACATAAGCAGATAATCGCAGACTATAACAAGGGTTGTGATGCAGGGCGTAAGAATAGCGTAACTGATAATTGGTGTGCAGACTTTGTAGGTGCTTGTGCTTATGAAACGGGTAATATCCTCAAAGACGGCATCGGTGTACCTTGTGATTGCTCATGTGGTACGGGCGGTCATTCCCTTATGGAGAAGGCGAAGAAGGCCGGCATTTGGGTTGAATCTGATTCTTACATACCGAGAATGGGTGATGTGATTATCTACAATTGGAAGGATAACGGCAATCCACCCGAAGATATTACAGGCCACGATCATACAGGCATCATAACGAGTGTCGGTGCTAATTCCTTCGTGGTTACGGAAGGCAATAAGAAGGTGAACGGCGTATCGCAGGTTGCTAATAGAACAGTACAGTTCAACGGCAGATACATCAGGGGCTTCATTACACCGAAGTTTGCTGATGAAATAGCACCTACACCGCCTACACCTGATCCGCAAGGCTATACAGGAGAATTCCCGACACTTCCTTCTCGCGGTTACTTTAAGAAGGGTGATAAAGGCAAAGAGGTTGTAAAGCTTCAAAACCTGATGTTGTGGATAAGCCCTGGGTGCTTACCCCGTTGGGGCGCTGACGGTGAGTACGGCAACGAGAGTTACAACGCTTGTAAGGTAACTCAATCACTTTTGGGCGTGAAGGTAGACGGCTTGTGGGGTAAAGCATCACAGGCAGCAGCTAAAGCTTATAAGAAGTGAAAAGTTGCCTTCGGGTAACTGTAAAGAATTCTTTACTACCGTCCAAAGTTCCGTCCTATAAAATTATAAACCCCGCTAACCTAATGTTGGCGGGGCTTTTCGTGGAGCCAATGGTGGGAATCGAATTCTCGTTTGTCCGTATCATGTGATAGTTGCCCGAATGGAATAGCCCGAAAAATAAGGCTTTGTGTGTTTGCTGAAATACCATTGTCCTTACCACAAATACAATACTTCCGTCCTAATTCCCGTCCTAATCGGCAAAATCGTTGCCAAAAGTCTACGGCAATTCTATAATGAAAGTGGCGGTTTTCTTCTGTTGTGATCTTATTTGCTTTCACCGCCTTATGACGCAAGGCCGCGTCGTAGTTCGTTTCTTTCATACCTTCATTATTTTCCCGACGCGGCTTTTCTTATTTCCTCGAATGTATCATCAATCACGGCAGCCGTGCGTTGCAATTCACCGTCAATATTGTGCTTGCCGTAAACACCTATCGTATCCATAGATTTAGAGTGTCCGAGAAGGCGCTTCAAGTTGCCTTCCGATATTTGCGATTGAGCAGATACGATAGATACGAATGTATGCCGGAGCGCATACGGACAACCTGGAAGATTACGCTCGCGTTTGAGGATATACCATTGTGTCCTCATAGTGGATTGATTACCGTGTTCACCCGAATAGCCACAAAAGATCCATTGTGTATGTAATCCGCAAGCTACATTCCGTTTGATAGTCTTTTCGATTATATCTAACGCCTGTTTAGGTGCAGGTACATCACGCACGGCATTTTTATTCTTACCTTGTGTAATTTGGTTAGAATCATTGATAGCCCTTCTGATGTGGATTATGCCGTCTTTTACATCGTTCACTTGCAATCCTAATGCTTCGCCAGGACGAAGCCCGCAAAGCATCATCACGATAAACGCAGGGTGATACCAAAGATTAGAAGGTTTAAATAGGCGCTGAATATCAGAAGGTTGCAATATATCCTTACCGATTGTCGGGTGTCCTTCGGGTATGTAGAGTTCACCGCGCCAGGCTTCCGTGTAGTAATTGTTATAACAAAACTTTTGAAGCCTGTTGATTACAGATCGTAGGTTTTTAAGGGTTTTCTTTGATAGCACTTCCGTTTGGTTGGAGTGTGGCCTTGCATTGTTTATCAGCTTTTGCCAATCAGCAAGCTTCACATTAGCAATAGGCTTGTGCCGGAAGGCAGGGAGTATGTAGACACGGGTGTATATTTCAGCGCTACGGTAGCTTTCGCTATCCTTACCATATCGAATACCTATATCTTCAAGGAAAAGCGCTACGGCCTTCTCTACGCTTATAGGAGCGGGTGTATTATCTCCGTAATCACGCCAGGCTTCATACTTGTTTATGACTTCTCGCTTTCCTGATAACCCCTTCTTCGTTGATGTGAAGATTTTTCTTACACCGTCCTTTTGTCCGTCAATAACCCACCGCTTCCGTGAATCGTCATAATAGGCTTTAGGCATCTTCATCACCCCCAATCAGCTTATTAAGTAATTCAGCTTGCTTCATAGCGGATAGTGAACGGTAGTATGCGAGTAATCGTTCTTCATCGCTTGTTACGCTAACCGGCGTTGCAGCTATCGGTACATCGTAGCCTTTAAGCCAATCGGGATTGACATGAAGGGCTTTAGATAAGCGGTTGATGTTAGCGTCTTTTGGAAACTTTTGACCGTTGGTGTACCTGGATATTAAACCCTTCGCCACACCGCTTGATCGTTCCAATTCGCAAACACCGATGTTTTGCATCTTCATAGCTTGCATCAGCCTGTTTGCAACGGTATCGACCTTCTTTACCATAAAATCACCCCCTTTATGTTACGATTATGGTTGCTTTAATGATACACAAAATTTTGGGGTAAAAATAGTGTTGACTTATGAAAACACAAATGATATTGTGAGTATGTGGTTAAAACACACAAAATTTTGTGGAAGGGGGTTTTCGATTTGGCGGTACTATTCAAACACAATTACACGCAGCTTAAAAAGAGGATCAAAGAGTTATATAAGACCAATGAGATTTTTGCGAAGCAGATAGATATATCACCTAATACGCTTGCAAACTATCTTGGCAATAAGACTTCAATACCTTCGGACAATATCGAGATCATCAGGCGTGCGTTAGGTATCAAGGACTACGAGATCAACAAATATTTTTTTGAAGAAGATGTTTCACAAATGAAAGGGTAAGATATGTTTATTAGTTTGACTATCTATGACGAGTGCGGAGATTTCACCTATCCAGGCTGCTTCAACATCAACCATATCGAGTTATTTTACCCGATAGATGCGGAAGATTTGGACGAGTTGCCAAAGTGGAAAACAGTTATCATCGTAAACGATGTAGTCTACCGTGTTATGGAAGATTACGGATATGTATTAGGTGCTATCAATGAGATCACATCGTCCAGGGGCTAATGAATACCCGATGCTTTATGTTCACTTTACTAACGCACAAGAGATAGCAGATGTTATCAACCGAAGCGTAGCGTATGTTCATAGGGCGTTAGGGGGTAAGGGCTTCACCCTTCGGGAGCAAGAAATGTTAGCACGGTACACGACCATTCCGGCAAGGCGCTTGTTTACACCGAAGCAACGGGGCGAAGCTATTGTGAAAGCCTATCACATGAAGGAGAGATAAAATGCCAAAAATTACTCACATAAGGAGCTACAAGGGGTACATTTACCTTGAAAATTGTCCTCGATGCGGTAGCGAGAATCGTAAGATGTATGTATTAGGTAGTGCTGCAAGCACTATGTTTCGTGCTACCTGCAACGAGTGTGGACTTGCTATTGTTAGCAGAAGTTCTGAATTTATCAAGTGGATATGGAATGAGGATAAAGAGAAGTATTTGCTCAATGTCCTGCATCACATTCGCTATAACCCGTACACCTATTTTGTAAGTGCGGATCGTTTACATATCGTTGGTGAAGAAAAGCTAATAACTTTCCTGGAAGATAATACCGATTGGGAGTTTGAGATCAAGCAGGGTAGGTATATCAAAGACGGCTATGTAATAGGGAGAAAAGGCTATGTATAACAGAATGTTTAAGCTTATGAGCATCTTTAACATCGTAGCCGTTAGCGCTTTGTGCCTGTTCGGGTTTTCTTTTTTGACTTCCTGTTCCACTAATGAAACAGAGAGCGAAATTCTGTATTACGAGAGTGTAACACCTACACCTTCGCCTTCTCCTACGCCTACCCCGACACCAACACCTTCACCAACACCAACGCCTACGCCTTCTCCGACACCTTCTCCCACGCCCACACCGACACCTACGCCGGCTATGGAATCGTTAGGTACATTCACTTGTACGGGATATTGTGCTTGCACTATTTGTTGTGGCGCATACGCAGAAGGCATCACGGCATCAGGGGTAAAGGTTCACTATGACAAAGACGGAGAAACGACTTGCGCGGTAGATCCTTCGGTTATCCCGCTTGGCACTTTACTATACATCGACGGGCAATACTATCGCTGCGAAGATACCGGTTCAGCCGTCAAGGGAAAAATCGTAGATTTGTACTTTGAATCGCACGATGCGGCGAGCGCCTACGGATCACAGAAGCATGAGGTATTTATTGTTTATGAATGAGTTTTTAATCGGCCTTTTTATAGGTTTATCGGTAGGTATGGTTTTCGGAATGTTCTTCATTACCTTGCTGACAATATCGAAAAATAACGACTTGGAAGGAGAGGAATATGAAGAAGATAACGAATGAAGCTGCTGACTTTAAGACTTGCCCGTGCGAAGCGTGTGGTATGAAGGTAGACACTTGGAATATGAACGGCGAGCGCTTGTGCTTTGCTTGCCTGGACGATAGGGGGTTGATTGACAATGGAAATGATCTTACTGAATAGCCTTATGGCTTTCCTGCTTATAAGCAACGGCTTCCTGGCAGGTATGCTCGTAACCACATTCATCGTGAGGAATACTTACTCAAAGATCGTCGCAAAAGAATTGCATAAAAAGGAGCGCACTATCACGATGCAGAAGGCTTTGATTAAGCAGATGCAAAGTGAAGGTACGGTGAAGGTGGAAGTAACGCAGGTGAATAACGATTTGGACTTTCCGAAGGGGTGATGCAGATGTTTATATGTAACTTTGGCAAACCGTGTCATTTCAAGGGTTATCAGAATGAGTGCGTTTGCATTAAGCCCGAAGCAAAGCCGTTTCCGGCAAGCTATGAGGATTGTCCGTTTAGAGTAACGGAAGAACAGTTTGAACAGAATAAGAAGGATTATCCCTTCAAGAGTAACTACATACAGTACGGAGATCACGATGATACAGAATTGTAATAAGAAGGAAGGTACGGAGTTTGAGGTTAGGTTGAAGGACTTGTTTTACGAGAATGGTTATTGGGTGCATCTGTTTCAGCAGAATCAGGCAGGGCAGCCGTGCGACCTGATAGCCGTTAAAGGTAACGAAGCATACATCATAGATGCTAAAGATTGCAAATCGGGGCGCTTTCCGCTTTCCAGGGTAGAGGAAAATCAATTCTTATCTATGAGCCGTTGGTGCGATAAGACAAACTACAATGCGTTCTTTGCATTTCAGTTACCTAACGACGAGGAAGTGTACTTCATCACATTTCAAACTATCTGTAATTTCCTTGCTGCTGATATGCGCAGCTTGAATTCAAGAGAGATAAGAGAGTGTTCATTCACATTCAAGGAGCTATCTAATGTTTTTCACCATTGATAACGAAATCAAAATCTCATACCCGACACCCGAAGTGCTTACGGCTATTAAGAAGGATCTGACTTTTGACAATCCCGAATATGTAACCCGTAAGCGTATGGGTAAGTGGACTTCAAATACACCGCGCTACATCACCCTGTATCGCGAGGAAGCCGATAATCAGTATTATGTACCTTTTGGGTATATGTACGCCCTTAAAGGCTTTATGAGGAAGGAAAACACCTATTCCTGGCTAAAGTTTCAGCCGAAGGTTGATTACCATTCCACATTGGAGCTTCGACCTTATCAGCAAACGGCGGTAACGGCGATGCTCAAACACCCTTACGGCATCTTACAAAGCCGTCCGGCAACGGGTAAGACTATCATGGGTATTGCTATGATAGCAAAGCGAGGGAGAAGGGCGTTGTGGCTTGCTCATACTAAAGACCTTGTAGATCAGGCTTTTACACAGGCGAAGAAGTATCTCGATAAAGACCTGCTGACGGTAAGCACCGAAGGCAAGGTAAAGATAGGCAAGGGTATTACATTCGCTACGGTTCAAACTATGGCTAACTTTGTAAGCCTTAATCGCTACAAAGATTACTTTGACATTATCATCGTAGACGAGTGCCACCGCGTATGCACTTCTGCTAAATCGGTTGGTATGTTCTATAAGGTAGTTAATAGCCTTGCAGCCCCGTATAAGTACGGACTTTCAGCTACGGTGCATCGTGCCGACGGTATGATAGGCGCTACATTTGCAATCCTGGGTAATGTTACCTACGAAGTACCGTATTCCGCTATTGAGAATCAAGTTATGCCTGTTAGGGTAGATGCTATCTATACGAATGTGGGTTATAACGATTGCTTCCTTGATGCTGACGGCACTATGGTTTACGCGAAGTATATCAATTACCTCGCAGAGAATACGCATCGTAATAACATAGCTGCTGAAATGCTTGCGCATGAAACCCACCCTTGTTTGGTGCTTACTGATAGGCTTTCTCAATCGGAAGCGCTTTTCAATATGATAGGCAGGGAAGATGCAAGGGTGATAACCGGCACTACGAAGAAGGAGCTTCGCCGTCAAGCGCTCGATGATATGAGGTTAGGCAGGGCAAATATCCTGTTTGCTTCCTACAATCTCGCGAAGGAAGGGTTGGATATACCCCGACTATCAAGGCTTTATATGCTGACACCGCATAAAGATTCAGCTGTAATTGAACAGGCTATCGGAAGAATAGCAAGGGTACACCCTGATAAGGAAGATGCGGTATGTTATGACTTCGTAGATAACACGATTTATGCTCAAAAGTGCTTCCGAAGGCGATTGAGGATCTATCGGAAAATCGGTTGCGAGATACATACATAAGGAGGAAATACATGAATTTTTGGGGTTACGATTTTGAGGTTTTTGCACACGATTGGCTTGTATGCTTTAAGAATAAGGCTACGGGTAAGTGGCTTGATATAGTCAACGATAACGATGCGGTGAAGGCGCTTTATGATGATCCTCGTAATGTATTCATCGGCTACAACACAAGGGGTTACGATAAGTGGATTATGCGCGGTGTAATCGAAGGCTTTTCACCCGAAGAATTGAAGGCGCTGAATGATTGGATTATCGGCGGTAATCCTGCTTGGAAGTACCCTGATTTTGCACCTGGCGGCTTCAATATGAATAACATAGATGTTTACCTTGATTGTTACCCAACCTCGTTGAAGGGTATCGAAGGACATTTGTATATGAACATCGTGGAGAGTTCTATACCGTTTGACTATCCGAAGAAGCTGACAAAGAAGCAGATTAAGGAGCTGATAGCTTATTGCCGTTATGATGTAGATAGTGCGTTGGCTATTTATGATCTTCGTGAAGATTACTTTAAGAATAAGTTTAAGGTGGGCGAGCTTGCCGGATTAGACACTTTAGATGCTATCAGCATGACAAATGCGGAGCTTACGGCAAAGATGCTCAAAGCAAACAAGGTGGAGCGTAATGACGAATTCTGTTTGTCATTCCCTTCTGATATTATCTATGACTATATCCCGCAGGGTGTTATTGACTTCTTCCAGGAAGCTATTGATAACGCGGAAACATACGATCCTAAAGAGAAGTGCTATGAGTTCTCGATAGGTGATTGCCCCGTCAAAGTGGCGTGGGGCGGTATTCATGCTGCAATACCTCAATACGAGTTTAATGAGGGCAACGGAAGGCTTCTGTTTGATGCTGATGTAGGTAGCTTTTACCCTCACGATATGGTATTGAAGAAGCATCTTTCGAGAAATATCCCGTCTTACAAGATATTCGAGGACATATTAGAAACTCGTATGAAGGCAAAGAAGTCAGGAGATAAGGCTACGGCT
>Ga0265298_10001057_pt1 | contig 40654 bp, 42 predicted proteins | sample AusTroGonzalo_MG_3_FD_193486 | JGI IMG/M metagenome (GOLD analysis project Ga0265298, IMG submission 193486) | Bovine rumen microbial communities from tropical cattle in Woodstock, Queensland, Australia - Gonzalo_01 | ecosystem: Host-associated > Mammals > Digestive system > Stomach > Rumen ... | reverse complement strand
TGGTGTTCTAAGATCCATTTTCCTTTGAAGGATTCTACCTGACTAAGATAATCTTTTACTAACCCATCATAAATGAGATATTGTGTCACAATACAAATAACTTTGCGGCTTTCGAAATCTTTTCCTAATCCTTGCATCATTCTGGTTAGATTTCTTACTTTATATTTAGCCGAGATAACATGCCTTAACTTAATGGTAGGAAAAAAAACACGAGTCCCATTTTTTTTGAAATACTTATGATATTGGAATGCACAAGGCACATGGAAAGTGGGAAGGTAGATTATACAATATTTCAATTGACTTGTTATCAATCCGATAGACTTAGTGCGGAAATAAGAATCTGTACAACTAACAAAGATAAAATCATCTCCCTTAGATTTTACCATTCTTTTTAGTCCTGCCAAAGGAAAAAGAATATTGGTCAATATGGCTAGCAATGCGTAAAAAAACAACGGATGGCGTAAATTAAGAGAAAGATTATCTAATCTATTAATTTCTCCTTCAACTGCATTCAAAGCAAAATCATTAATCTTCAACTGCTCTTTAATGAGTTCTCTATTTTTTGAGATGATTGGATTATCCATGTTTACAAACAAACGTATTTAATAAATAATTAATACTATTATAATACTGGTTAAGTAATGGGACACAAATCGCCTTTATTACCAGTCAATTTATTATACTCTTTTAAAATGGCTTCAATGATGGGTTTATGGTATTTACAAGAATCTTCAAAACGTGTCAGACCACAATTCCCATTTAACAGCAGCTGATCCACAACCTTGCCCGTCAATTGACTGTTGGGATAAGAAAGAATGGGCTCTTCAGCACCGTTGACAATCAACTTCATGTTTTTCTTATCAATCACGATATCATATTTGTCAGATTTTATCCATCCTCCATAAATCTTTTCGTCCTTTGAACAATGAAGATTTAATTTGCATCCTTTGGGTGTCGTAAAATAAAATGATCCCATCATCTCGATATAACCCTTTCTCTTACTTTCCTCCAATGACGTAACATCATGAGTTACAGAATACTCACTCTCGTTTGCGAGATAAAGGAAGATATCAAGCAGGTGTATGGAATTACAACAAAGTCCCCAGTTACTTCCGTCCACGGTCATTTCAAATGGCGTGTCAATCATGTTATGAAGCTTCTGATAATAGGCAAACAGGCGACGAGGGCAGTTCACCCATGCTTTGACATTCTTGTTTTTTATGACCTCCTGTATCTCCTCATATTCAGCAAGTCGAGGGAAGAGGATCTTTTCCAAAACAAGATACTTGACATTGGAATGGTCCAAAAGTGCTTTGGTCAACATCGCTCTTGGGATGGAACCAGTGGCAATAATAGCAACATCCAAATCTTGTGGCAGCGAATCTATCGAAGTAACGAAATATACCTCCTTGCAATAACCATTATCACTAACTTGGTTATACCGCTCTTCAGCAAGCCTCAAGGAATCATTACTCATATCCATCACATAAATAGCCAATTCATTGTTGGAGGTTTTCAACCCTTGCAAATGTCGGCTACCAAGTTGTCCCGCTCCAATTATAGCAATTTTTTTCATTTCAATTATCTTTTTAATTTATTACTTTATTTATTTCACTGCTAATTATAGAAGAAAAAATGTCTGCTCCATTTTCAAACAAATGATCTCCATCTCTGAACAACTCAGTATGAGAAAGGAAATATTCATCATTAAAATGATCAAGATATGTTAAGCCAAGGCTGTCTATAACATTAATACTGGGACTCTTAAACTTGAAATTAACTAGAGTAGGAGAAGAAACGGTTATTAATATAATCCCATTTTCATTGCATATTGAAGCGAGTTCTGCTAGACAAACATTATACAATGGATTTGCCGCCTTCACAGGTTCCACCTGTTCCTTAACGATATTAACCTTATTTCTTCTAACAGGTAATGGATCATAACCATTACATTTATAATTAGTATTAGCCCCCTTAGTATAAGAGTATAATAATTGTAAAATAGTTGAATTATACAGATATGAATTCCACATCACCCTATAATATTCTTTTTCTCCGTTCACCATAACATCAGTTTCTAATGCAGAAGGATAATCTTTGAAATATGGTTTTAAATCGCGAACTCTACTAATCCAGTCGTCTGATTCCTCATATTTTATATCCAAAATTATCATTTTGGGCTTATGTCGGCTCAATATTGCTTTTAAAAGTGCTAAATTATATGTTATTCCATGCCCTTCACGACCTGCATTATATACTGACATATGTAATGAATCAGAGAAGATGTCTGGGTTATAATGATGACTTGCATGAGATGAACCAAGGATAATGCAGTCTGCCAATGTCTTGGATATACTATAATTCACTCTAGAAAACTCAGATTGATTATCTGGGAGGCTCTTAAACACACATTTCCCAGTAATTCCTATAATCACATCAATGATTATAACATAAACCAGAATAAGCAAGATAGAAAATAATGCTTTTATTGAATCTCTTGACATGCTCAAAATTGAAAATAGATAAATTGTCCACCATCAAACACTCCGAATAAAAGAATAAATATTATCAACACCGCAAGGAAGAAATGATTAAGCCAAATATTATTCGAATCTATTATACATATTTTCCAGTTATATTCGTCATGGAAATCTTTTAGTATAAACAATCCAAATGCTATTGCTCCATATGAGACACTAATATCCATAAAAGGTTTCCCGTGAGAAATGAATATACCATGAATGATGGATATGGCAGTTTTCAAATCAGGTGCTCTGAAAAAAATCCAAGCAAAGTTTACACAAATAAATGTTATTGGGATTGAAACGAGAGCAGGAATATTGATTTTAACTACCTTTTTCCACAAGGTATAGATAATCTGCATCAACCCGTGAATTCCTCCCCAAACAACAAATGTCCAAGCGGCTCCATGCCACAATCCGCTAACTAGAAAAGTAAGTAGCAGATTCAACAAATGTCTGGCTGGTAAAACTCTATTTCCTCCAAGTGGAATATAAACATAATCTTTCAACCAAGTTGACAATGATATGTGCCATCTGTCCCAAAAGTCCTTGATACTTTTCGCAAAATAGGGACGCCGGAAGTTATCCATAAGGCGGATACCCATAATTTTGGCAGCTCCAATCGCTATAAGAGAATAGCCCGCAAAATCACAGTAAATTTGAAATGTGTAAAGAATAGATGTCAATAGATATGTTGTTCCATTATGATTTGTGATATTCGAGAATACGGTATCCACATATAATCCCCATCGGTCTGCTATACACAATTTCATAAAATAGCCCCATATCAGCATTTTCACCCCCCCCAGTAAACTATCTCTAGTTAACAACTCCGGGGCTCGAAATCTGGGTATCAATTGACCTGCTCTGCCAATAGGACCTGAAGATACTTGGGGGAAAAAGGATAAAAATAGAGCCAACATCAAGGGATTCTGCTCAGCTTTTATCTTTCCCTTATAGACATCTGCCATGTAGCTGATTGCCATAAAAGTATAAAAAGATATACCTATTGGCATCAAGGCCTTCATCTCGGGCAGTTTCATTCTTAGGCCAATCGCCCCAAGTAAGCAGAATACACTCTCATTGATGAAATTATAGTATTTAAAAGCGAACAGACTCAAAAGAGGCATCAGTATTCCTATTGTCAACCACCTCTTTTGCTTGTTGGAGTCCCCTATTTTTATCCCAACAAGATAGGTTATCGCGATGACAGCCACTAGCAACAATGCATATATGGGTTGCCAGTTGATGTAGAAAGCGAAACTGACAACCAACAGATAACTCCATCTCCACTGCCTTGGTACCAGATAATTGAGTACACAGGCTATTGGGAAAAAAAAGAGGAAATTAAGTGAGGTAAAAGACATACATTAATTGTATTACTCAGCCTTCGAGGGCTTTCCCATCTTCATATAATAATTCTTCACATGTTCAAGCTGTTGCTCGAAAGTGCAAAAACGTTCAAAATCGTCATTGAGAAATGCTTTCGTTTCAAGATAAAATCCGGGTTTGAACTGTTTGTCCAAAGAATCATCTATTTCTACCGGCTCCACTTTTACTGTATCCATTTGCTGGATTTGCAAAGTCTCCATAGGTTTGAAATAAAGACGGTGTTTCGAAGTCAGAATTTCCACTGCCCAACGGCCGGGTGCTTTCCAGTTGGCCTGATAGCTAAACAATGCTCCTTTTTCAGACATTCCGGCTCCGGCAAAGATGGCAGGATTATGCCAAGGGATACTGTCTGCCGTATAACAACTCATCTCTTTGGGGAATCCTCCCAAGAAGAACGCTAGATCCACCACGTGCGAAGAGTTCGCATAGAAAAGCGTTTCCGGATAATCGCCCACCCTGTTTTGGAACAGACGTATCCATTCCGTAAACTCAAAATTGAACGATGTAACGCCACCATCCTCTTTGATGATTTCTTCTGCCTTTAATGTTGAGGCATAGAACCTGCGGTTATATGCTATATACAACTTGGCATTATGCTTTTTTACAGCAGCTTCGAGAGTGTCCAACTCTGAAATGTGATAATACCCCGGTTTTTCGCACAAGATTACTTTCACGCCATATTCCATCAGGGCAATCTCAACTTTAGCCAGGTCTTTTGTCCTAACCGTCACGATAGCCTTTTCCGGCAAAGCAGGTTTAGAAGACAAGTACTTCTCCAAACCACCAGTTATGACATCATGCCCGGTAGTTTCTTTAAACTTCAAGGCACTCGCCTCTCCTCTGCCAATGGCTATGTAATCAACGTTCAATTCATTTAAAATATTAGCGTACACAGTACCTATATTTCCTGTCCCTATTAACCAAATCATTCTCATTGAAATTTATGTTTTATATTATTTTAAACTTAGCTTATCATTATTTCTTTCTGCTTCTGAACTGAACAACAAGCTCCTTGATGTGAGTTTTATATTTCAAATAAAACAAGCCACCAAGCATTGAACAAAACGCCAGCTTAATCATAAAAGTATATACCATCGGTATTCCTACAAGAAATACATTGATATATGATAGTGCCAAGAAAAAGAAAGGTGCAAGATACATCATAATATAGTTGTATCTAATCTCTTTGTTCTTACGCAACGACAACACCAAAGCAAAGATACTGCGAGAAAAATAAGTCATAAAGCAGGCTATGGCACTACCAAAGAAGCCGAACTCCGGAATCAAAAGGATATTCAGCAGGATGTCAAGCGCCATAGCACATACCGTAACAGTGAAAACCCAGCCTGTATCCTTGATAAAAAGTATATTGATGTAGAAGAAATACAATCCGTGAAAAACAAAGGCAAAGCTAATTATGGGTATCACCTGCCAAGCGTCACGAAATCCTTCAGACACCATAATTCTCAAAACTTCCGGGGCAAAGAAAGAAATAACAAATGCAATCAAGCAGTAAACTAATATAGCAAAGAGACCCATTTTCTCAATCTTCCGGAAGCCCTCTTTTCCCTTTTCTATCATCTGAAAGAACCAAGGAACAAAGGCCTGGTTCACGGAATAGGCTATCGTTCCAACAACTGTACCGAACTGCTGACCAACGCTATATACTCCAGTTACAGAAGTTCCTTTTATATTATTCAAGAAAAGACGGTCAAGGGTACCAGATGACCAAATAGCCACATGATGAGGCACTAAGGGCAAAGAGTATCGGAACGCCTCTTTTGCTATACTCTTTTCAATTCCCAATTTTATCTTGGGGATATATGCAATCAATACATAGACAAAAAACAAAAGCGATGTTACAACATTTGACAACAACATACCAACTGCGCCAAGTTTAAACACTGCAATAAACAAGATGGCCAATCCTACTTGCACGAGGAAGTTTGTGAATGTATTAACACTATAATGAAAAGCTTCCTGCCTAGCCTGCAGTGAATGTTGGAAGAGTATGTATAAAGGGGTGATTATAACATTCGCAAGACCTATAACCACGTAAGGGTAAAACTCCACATCCCCAATGAAAGGATCAACTATAAACTTATGCAGCGTAAAGAAAACAGCACCCCATCCTACTGAACTAATTAAGATGATGGTAGTAATTGTACCCCAAAGTATCTTACGATAGTTCTCATTTGTATTCCGATAGTGAAATCTTGTAGCAGCTCCTGTGAGTGACATCAAAATAAGCATCGACAAGAACGACGATACAGATGTCACCACATTGACTATACCATAATCATCTGGAGTTAAGAAGGCCGTATAAAGCGGTAGCAAAAAAAATGCAGCCCCTTTTTGCAGCAATGTAGTAAAGCTATACATTGCTGAGTTGGCAACTATCTTTGGAAGTTTTATACTCATTTATTGTTCTTATCCTTTCACAAGCCAATCATTTGTCTGAGCATTCCCGTCTTTCGGGAAGTCATTGGTATCCAACCTGGGAATCATCAAACAATTATCCTCAGTTGACGCCACGTCAACCTTGGTGGTAAAGCCTAACTTAAAACCAAAGCCACGGGCTATATCCAATGTCTCCTCATTATGCGAGCCGTATGGATAACCTATTGAAAGGGTACGCATATCAACGTCCAGTTCTTTCAAGAAATCTACAGACTTGGTGAGTTCAGTGAGTTGTTCTTCCTTTGTCAATGAGCCCAGCCAGAAATGGTCATACCCATGGGAGCCTATAACCATACCATTTCGCTGCATACATTTCAACTGATCTTCCGACATATAAAGCTCACGACTGAACGCGACTTCATCATCAGTCACGTATTGCGCGAACAGCTGGTTGATGATGGCTGAACGCACTGGTTCCTGCAATTCTACCTGAAGCAAGCGCTTGATAAAGATAACTTCTTTACAATCAAAGCGGTTAGCCACAGCCAACTTATCATAATAATAATCAAAAGTCTTAACACCATTCTTCCCTTCATACGGAGCCAAAAGTGTTTTCACCTGTTGGACCAAACCATTGATATTCTTATCACACACCGCCAATACATGGTGAATCTTATTCACAATCAACACCTCATGGTTCATGATGGCCTTAACTGGCACAAAGAATACGCCTTGCGCTTTGTACTCATCCAACAATGGGAATGCATAGGTGTAATGATCCAAGTATGCATCATCAAATGTCAGCAACAACGACTTGGAAGGCAGTTCAGAACCATTCTCGTAGGCATCTATCAATTGCGCCGCTGTAATAAAGTTGTAATGCTTCTTAAAGTATTTCAACTGCTCACGGAACAAGCGTATATCCAATCCCTTGATGGCCGGATAGCGTGAATTCTGCAAATCACGCACATAGTGGTACATCACCACCGAAAACTTATTATTCATATCAACTAGGTCTGTCTTGGTCGGCATCAGCCTTGAACATACAATAACGTTCAGCAGGCTTGTATGCACCGTTAATAACAATATTCTTTGCCTCAAAAGGCTCAAAATAATTCGGAATGATTAATCTGTCCTGTTCTGTGTCAAGTTTATAAAAACCCATATTCTGGAATACAGAATCATCAATACCAAAGCACAAGAAGTCAACATACTCGCTACCTGATTCATAAAGAATGCTCTGGAAATCCTCATACAAGCAACCGACTTCCTCCAAAGATCCCAACACATCCACAATACGGAGAATCTTGCCACCATTGATTTCCACAAACTTTCCTACAAGAATTGTCTTCAACTCCTTTCCATCATAAATACCATAGAAATGATAATGATAAACCGGGTGCTTGGCGAAACGGTTGATGAGATAGGTCTTTGATTTGAACGGACGGTAATAGGCCTGTACCACATCGTCCGCTATTGCATTAATGTCCTTTATCTCACGTAGATGCCAATCTGATTCCTTTGTTTCTGATGGGATCTGGTAATCAGCGGGAATGACAGCTATCTTGAAATCCTTAGTGTCACGGTTTAAGATGAAATACTGTCCCAGACTGCACGTCTTATGACGGATGGCCGTATGCATCGCAAAAGAGAAACGGCTGATGCCCACGGTACCAAATCCCTTGTGTTTCTCTAAATAACGCCACAGATAAGAACCCAACACCTTAATCTCATTGTTCTCCACATCCGTCCGCACTTTCGACACAGCAGACCATACCTCATCGTATTGAGCCAAAGCTGGGTCATACTGATCAACGCGAATCCAACCACGAATACCATCCAGTTCCCCTGTCTGGGTATTCTCCGCCAAGACAAAGTCATATTTGCCAGTTTCGCGGTTGTAATACTGAAAGTCCAAAATCTCCTTAGAGCGAACTAGGATGTGGTTCTTCTTCCAGTAGGTATCTATGAATGCGAGTAAGCGAGGTAAATCCTCCCGCTCACATATTTTAAACTTATATATACCCATTCTTTAGAAGGTGATTTCGTATTTTGAAGTAAGCAGTTGTTTTACATTCTCATAAGAGGTCATCTCCAAAATGTCCTCTGCATCCATCATCAGGTCAAATGCTTCTTCAATAGCGGCCACCATTGAAAGCTGATGGATAGAATCCCATGTTTCCACATTGGTATTAACAAAATTCTCATTCAATGCAGATTCTTCAACGCTATATACTTCGCAGAAAATTTGGTTGAGCTTTTCTAAATTAGTCATAATGATATTGTTATTTATTGATTTATTACTTTACCAGCTTCATTTCTCAGTATTTCCTTCACCACCTGAACCTCTACTCGTTGGTGGAATAAGTGGGTCTTTTCTTCAATGAATGAAGGCAAGAGCTCCAGTAACTTCGTATCTGTAACGAGTACTATCAGTTTCTCGTCGTCACCTTTGCAATAGCAGTCTGTCTTGTATTCCGTCTTGATCATGCGCTCAACTTCATCCAAACCTATACGCAATCCGTATATTTTTAGAAAACGTTTCAGGCGACCAATGATGAAGTAACATCCGTCGGCATCTCGACGTGCGAGGTCTCCTGTATGAATCACACCATGGTTCTCGTCACCCTTCAACAGGTCTTCACGACAAGTGGCATAACCAAGGGTAACGTTTTCCCCACGATACACCATCTCGCCTTGGGCTTCGCCTTCAAAGGTCTCATTACCATTGTCATCAATAATAGAGAGCTGGCCTCCAGGTTCTGCTATACCAATACTACATACCTTATCCAAAGCCAATTCAGCAGGCAAATAGGCCATACGTGCTGTGCATTCACTCTGGCCGTAGGTAGCAATGAACTGCTTATCGTTGTCCTTGGCATACTGGGCCAAGGTATTCCACATCGCTTCGGTAAGTTTACCTCCACCTTGGGTAATTACCTTCAGGCTGGGCAAATCCATGCGGGTAAAGCGCATCTTGGTCAGAATCTCATAACTGTAAGGCACTCCTGTAAAACTGGTTGATTCTTTCAGCATAGCCCAGAAGCCTTTATCAAGCAGTGAGCGGCCACTGAGCAGCAATGTGGCCCCAGCTAACAAATGAGATGCTATCACTGACAGCCCCATGGTGTAGTGCATAGGCAGGATAGCCATTGCCTTCTCTGTGCCATCCAATTTAAACAGTCTGCGCACATTGTCAGCGTTTGCTTCAATGTTGCGATAACTATGGCGCACCAACTTGGGGCTTCCTGTTGAGCCGCTGGTGGGCAACAACAAGGAGAGTTCCTCATACATTGGGGTCGCTTGATTCCCCGTTTTTACCAAACAATACTCCCAAGCAGAGAAAACCACTTCTTTCCCCTCTGCCTTGGATTCTGGCAACCACAAATATTCGGGTTTGTACAAATCATAAAGATGACCGTATAGGCCCTCTTCTGTGTTTGCACTGATAACTAACGGCACGATACGATTGCTCAATGAAGCAGTATACCCCAACAGCGAACCTATGCGGTTCTCTGCAAGGAGAAAAATCAAAGAGCGTGGGGGAAGATACTTTGCGAATTCCTTTGAGAAGTCACAAATATCCCCATAGGTCAATGAACGTCCGCTGTCATCGATGGCAGCAATACGTTGCCTATCTTTTCTGTCTAACTCTAAAAACATTTTTCTCAGTTAAATCGTTGCGCAGCCATCAACACCAAGTATCTGGCCACTGATATAGGAAGCTCTGTCTGATGCAAGGAACGATACCGCATTGGCAATATCTTGCGGTGTTCCCAGTCTTCCAAGAGCAATTTTTTCTATTCTTTCGTTAATTTTATCTCCTGTTGCTTCATATAACTCCTCGAAGCGCTCTGTTTTCACAATACCTGGAGCTACAGCGTTTACACGGATGTTCAATGGCGCCAGTTCTTTGGCGGCAGACTTAGTAATGGTAATTACAGCTCCTTTGGTAGATGAATAAGCCACCTGACCAGGAGAACCAACAACTCCAGTTATGGATGCCATATTCACAAAGCATCCACCACCTGTACGTGCCATCAGTCGTGATGCTATCTGAATTATATCAATGACAGCAAACACATTCACAGCATACATCTTTTCAAGTAGTTGCTTAGTCACCATACCCAGCTTTTGGTTCTGAATAATGGCTGCGTTGTTGACAATACAATCAATGCGGCCTTCTGCCTTATAGACCTGCATCAAGCCCGCTTTCAGAGCAGCACTGTCTGTCACGTCAAAAGCAATAGGTTTTGCACCTTCTACATTGGGTTCCTGCAAGTCGTTAACATAAACGATGGCCCCATCAGCAATGAACTGTTCTGCTATTATTTTGCCTATACCACGACCAGCACCTGTTATCAAAGAAACTTTCCCTTCCAATATTTTATTCATAGCTACATTTTATTATTAATAAACTCCATGAAACGCTTGCTGTCAAACTCTGAGTAAAACTCAGCTTTTGTTTTTGATTGTTTGGTTTCGTCACTCATGAAGCGTTTAAAATCACTACAATTATTAATTACAAAGAAATTATCTTTAATTCCAGGCAAGTCAATGGCGGGACTTAAACCACAAAGATTTAACATACCAACTTTACAACCGACACTCAAAGCTTCATAAAGAACACTGGAGTTTTCACCTAAAACAAATTTGTACGTCGGAAGAACTATAGCACTGTCTGTCTTATTATCAACAACCTTTGCATTAGGAATTAATTTAAGTTTCTTTTGCTCTAATTCACTATAAGACTCACATGGATGAAGGCGGATATCGAAACGGTAATCACCATCAAATTGGGATAGTTCTTGAAGTGCATTTAATATAGCATGAGATATCTCAGGTGAAGAAATCACTAAGACGCCGTTATGGTGCATTTCAACGTTCTTTACTAATGATTTCTCCAAGTATTTAGAATATGCCCAACCTATATTGATAATTCTATCCAAAGGCATCCCAAATTGGGGACCTTTCCAATAATCGCCAAAGACAAGAAAATAATCAGGATCAATACGGTTGTCATACTCTCCTGTGAAAGAAACAGTATTGCCTATTGTAATGCCATGTTGAAACTCTGCCACAGGAATCTTTAGTCTTTTACATGCTGCAATTTGAGGGAAATATGCTTCACGAAAAACGACAAAAACCCGACGAGGTTTCAGAATCTTAAACCATATAAGATAATAATAATAGGATCCAAGAAAACCTGATATAATCTCATAATAGTTATTTAGCGTCTTTTCGTCTAACAGAAAAAACTCTTTACACTTAGTATATATTAAACGTAATTTATTACCATATACGAAAGGAGTAACTATTTTAAACCAATACTTCAATAATTGTCTAAAAACAGTCCTACCTTCATTTGAAATTGAATGATCTTTATGTAATCGCTTATAATCACCAACAAAATGAGGTGGGTCTAAAATAATATAATTACCTTTATCAAAACCTGAGAAAGATATAATTGGATCAACAAACTTGTCAAGATATTCGCCTTCTACATTAACCAAGCGATGAAATGGGAAAAAGATGTTCAAATTTTCTTTGCCAACAAATCTCCAGAAACTTGATAGCATCTGAGGCATTGGGGTTCCCACTTTTTGTACTTTTGTTGAACCTGCAAGATAGCCTGTCTTTTTATTAATATAACTTAATCTTGTATGATATCTTACCAATCTCCAAACAGGTAGCCCTAAAATTAAGTCATCATCCAACTTCTGATCTTTCTCAAAATTTTTTATTTGTTGTAACAATTTTTCTTCTTCCATAAGTTACCAACGTTAAGTATTGTAAAAACACTAGTAAAATAGGTATCATCGTAATAAAGACCATTATACCAATTTTTGCACTATGCAATATAAAATACAGTGATGCATAACCAACTGCTTTGGCTATTTTTTCATCCATTAAAACCAATCGCCTCACATTCAAAATATACGAAAAGAGAAAACCTATATTAAGGAAGAAACACGCATATCCCACATCAGATGTCCAAACTCCATTCAAACGTAAATCATCAATATATTCTCCCGGTGAAAGAATATTAGAACCAAGTAATGTTCTAGGGCTGAATGCAAATAAAAGAGTACTTTCCGAGTATTTTCTAGAACCTGAATCTTCCGTTATATGATCTTTCAAAAAATCAAGAAAAACATCCCCAGACAATAATAAAAAAACATTTACTACTACTACCATCAAACCAATACCAATAAATGTTTTCCAAATTGTTACGCGCATATTTATTAAAAAGTATAGAAATAAGCATAGAAATAATACAAATAAGCTTGTAATGGATGCTGAAAACAAAAATGATAAAAATATAATGAAAATGACAAAATTAGATTTCCATCCTTGAGCGAAACCAAGCATAATAAAAAGTGCAGGAAAAACATTGTAGGCAAACACATGAGGCTCATGAAACAATCCCATCATGTATCCATAATCTTGGAAAAATGGCACTCGCAAGTCGATTGTTTCCAAAACCATAGAAAAATAACTCCAATAATAAAAGAAAAAGGCTCTATCACTATTAGCTTCTAAATAATCTGCATGAACTGGAACTTTCTGTGGACCAAAAAGTATAGTTAAAGCAAATGTTGCAATAACACCAATCACAGAAATAAGTGTCAACCAAACGTAACCTCTTGACACCAATAATGAACTCTTTTTAAAGTTATACCTTAAATATTCTTTAGTTAATCCTAATAATATAAAAACAAAACATACCTGTAAGAAAAAAATAGCCAAATGGAAACCTAATGACTTGCCTGCTATTTGCATATTATACAGATTTATAGCTGGCACAAAAATAAAAAACAAAACAGGTAGCAAAAACTTTTTTTTAGGGAAGGATAGAGTAACGAATCCAAATCTAATAGGAATATAAATAAAATCTATCAAAAGCACAAGACATGTTACTGAGAGCTGTGAGCTTAAACCCAGTAAGAGAAAAAGCAAATAATAGCCTCGTGCACCTGCAAGGTTAAGCAAGACTATTATAGAATCTACTATATAAAGGAGTTTATTATTTTTCATATATTTATTAATCTGCCTCTCATTTTCCCAAATTCTCTAATTATTTGTTGCAGCTTATCTATTATGTCAAAAACCATTGTCTATCCAATATAATTGACACTTCCATAGCAAGGGCGCAATGCCAAATGTCTATGGATGCTGAATCCATTCCTATTAACTCCATCAATATCATGATACTTACCCACATAAATGCGGTCGGCATTGTGGTCGGTATCACAGCACCACACAAAGTCATGCCACCATAAATATTCATTACGGGCAAAGTAATAAGCAAAGAAGGTATAGCCGCAAAGAATAGCAGGCGGAAAGAATAAACCTCGTTGAGTTAAATCACAAGGCATCACAGCTCGAGAATCTTCATACACTTCTTTTTTGATGAGATACCACTGAGATTTGAGGAACACGTCCATAAAATCTTCCTTCAAATACCAGTCCTGGTTATAGAGGCAAGGCTCTGATATATCCGGATTCACACCAAACTTATCACGAAGGAACCTTAAAGTAATGCTTTGGCCATTGGCATCCCCGACACCATATATCAGGATATACCCCTCTGTTGCTGCCTTCTGTAAGACGGAATCACCATATTCAATCGGTTTCTCCTGAATCTCAAAATCTCCATAGCCCAATGCCTTGAAGAAAGGTTTCAATTCATCCTTACCGATGAAGTTCTTCCCATATAAATTCTTTACTGCTTCTCTTTCCATTGCTGATATTCTACTACTTCCTGTGTATTCGCCAGATGCCCAAATGCACTATATTTCTCAATGCGTTCAATCTCCGCTTTCAAACGGTCGAAACGCATACCCCATCCACTATCTACAAACCAATCGAGATTCCTTACCGGAGCGTTGTAAAGAATAATCCCACTCTTTGAATCAAGCACTTGACGGAGGAAAGTCAGATAAGCTCTGTACTGATGTTCGTGAGAGGCCACCAATGCCATACGCTTCCAACCATTCTCCATGGCCATCTTTACCACCTCAACTGCTTGTTGCTGGGTCTGAAGAGACTTATCCTCGTGAATCAAGTCTTCTTCGGGTACACCAGCATGTAAAATGAACGGTTTTACCTCTTCAAAAGGATAGCTGCCATATTCTTTCTGAACAATGGCACCGCTAAAGACTATCTTCTTGCCCAGACCTCTTTTATAAAGGTCAACAGCTTTTTGAAACCGGTAGAAACCATCACCCTCTAAGAGGATGATGGCATCCGACGGCTTCAAGCAATCGTTATCCACGATTGCCATGATAATTTCCCGGTCTGTAATCATTGATTAAAGATCTTCCCAGAATATAGGATCACGGGCAGGAATGTCCTTATTGACAGTCTTACCAATTACCACATTCTTATATTTTGGCAGGATACCTAGAGCAGGTCGCAATACGTCCAGATCTTCCTCGGTAATCACCTGACCCTTCTTCAAATCCTTTTTGGCGTAGAGGCAACGACGCTGAACAAAGACAGTCTCTCCTTCCTCTTTCTGCACTTCCTTGCGGGTGCTACCCATAGCCTTCTCAACCTCACGGATGCTGTCAACCATGAACTTGAACTCAGCGGGCTCCATAGAATGCGGATGGTCAGGACCTTTGTCCTTCTTGTTCAGGGTGAAGTGCTTTTCAATCACTCGACCTCCCAGAACCACAGAAGCAATAGCCACAACGGGACCAGGAGCGTGATCGCTATAACCAGTGAGGCATCCAAAAGCACTCTGATAGGTCTTTAGAACGTTCACATTAGCGCTTTCCAGTTTGGAAGGATAGTTGGTGATGCACTGCATCAGAACAAAGTCCTTGTTGCCAGTCTTCTCAATGGTACGCACTGCCTCATCAATCTCAGACATAGTGGCATCACCGGTGGCCAGCATGATGGGCATACCCTGACGGGCAATGTATTCCAACATTTCAAGCCAAGTGATTTCACCAGAACCAATCTTAATGAAAGGCAACTTCATCTTAGCGCAAAGGTCAACGGCCTCTTTGTTGTAAGGAGAGGTAGAGAAGTCAATACCTACCTTCTTACAATAGTCTGCCAGATCCTGATGCCACTCCGGCGGGAGTTCCACATCCTTAAACACCTCGCTGACAGTGCGACCCCAAGAGCCATGTACGCCATGAAGCTGCATCCTGGAGAAACCACCCTCTGAGACAATGCTCTCAGCCTTGAAGGTTTGGAACTTGGCGCAGTCTGCACCGGCTTCTTTCGCTGCATCAATGAGTCGCTTGGCTTTCTCCAAGCTGCCATCGAAGTTACCACCAATCTCAGCAATAATATAGGTGGGATAATCGGGACCAATCATGCGGTCACCGATCTTGATGTTTTGATTAAATTCCAACATATTTTTGTTTATTGATTACAGTTTAAAGATTTACCATAGTGTCCAACCGCCATCAATTTGGATGTTTTGACCCACTACAAACTTAGAGGCATCCGATGCTAGGAACAATACTGCTCCCCGCAATTCTTCAGGTTCTCCCAAACGTTTGGAAGGACTTCTATCTTTTAAGCGTTTAGCCAACTCATCTAATTCATTCACCGAAGTTGCGGGGAAAGGACCTGGCGAAATACAGTTGACTCTAATACCACGATCAATTAAAGATCTACCCAAATTTTCGGTTAACTCAATGACGCTGGCCTTACCTGCACAATATGTTACAGGAATAAGTGAGGATTCACAGGGGGCATCATAAACAGATAAGTGCGGGATGACCTTTCCATACATAGAAGCGATATTGATAATAGAACCTCCTCCATTCATATACGGCAGAACCTCACGGATACATTTATAAGTACTTCCTGCTATGCCCTCAAAGCACTTATCCCATTCTTCATCTGTTAAATCCTCAGACTTAGTACCTATGCCAGCATACTGGGCTGCGCAGTTGATTAAGATGTCAATCTTTCCGTTTGACTGTTTAGCTACTGAAGAGAATGCATCCTGAATGCTTTTTGTATCCATAATATCTATTTCCACAAACTTCAACTCAGTATTTTCGCCAAATACAGAAACAAACTTATCATGACTCCTACCTGCAACAAACACTGTTCCATTTGCATCTGCCAAAGCAGACACCATGGCTCTGCCAAGATGGCCGCAACCGCCTGTTACTATGGCAGTTTTCCCCTTTAAGGAAAACAAATCTAACGTGCTCATCCAAAAAGAATTAGTTTAAACGCTTAAATCCTGATTGACATACGGGACCTTCCAATGCCTTCATCACATCCTTACCATCCTCAAAGTCACGGATGTCAGCAAACACCTTATCCAGTTCCTCGAAGTAGTGATCAATGATTTCAGGTGTATGGGCAATGCAAGGATACATGCTATTACCTGCTAGGAAGCCCTTTTTAAGCATCTGTTGTGTAATGTAGGTCTTGTAAGCAAGATGGTTGGGGCTGTCAAAGTTGTAACCAGCCAGTGCGGGAATACCCCATTGGGTGATCTTAAGACTATATTTGTCAGCCAAAGCTTGCCAACGTTTCTTGTTCTCCAGCCCCTTAGCATTAATTATCTCCCAAGACTTGATGCGTTCCATCTCTTTCAGAGCAGCAAGAGCTGCGGTCGGTCCAATACGCTCAGTCCAGAATGTAGAACTGATCCAGGATCCCTGGGCTGCATCCATGATTTCCTTTTTTCCTAGAACAGCAGCGCAAGCATAGCCATTAGCCATGGTCTTACTGTATATGGTCATATCTGGAATCACATTGTACTTGTGGAACAGGCCGCCAAAGGTTTCACGGAAACCGCTGGTGCATTCATCAAAAATAAGGATAATACCATTTTTGGTGCAGAGGTCGCGAACCTTCTGAAGGAAGTTATCCTCGGGGCCAAAGTTACGGCAAACCTCCATCTTTACAGCTGCAAGATCAGGATTCTTTTCCACAATCTCTTCCAGTTCAGCAAAATTGTTGTAGTGGAAAGGAATGGCTGTTCCACGAAGTTCATGGGGAACTCCATTTGTAGGAATGCCAGGCAGTAAGTGACCAGCAAGGGCATCGCTCTCACCAAGGTTCACGGATACATACCAGTCATGCCAGCCGTGATAGCCACAGATAGCAATCTTGTCTTTGCCGGTATAGGCACGAGCAATACGAACACACATAGAGTTTGCCTCACCACCACCACGGGTATAACGCACGCCACCAGCCCACGGTTCCATCTGAAGGAGTTTCTCTGCCAGATAAACTTCCTCAGGGCAGTTCAGTGTGGTCATGTTACCATTCTTAACCACTTCCATTACAGCGGCATCAACAGCATCGTTGGCATAACCAAGAGTGTTGGTGCCAATACCCATCATAGAGCAATCATAGTAGTGGTTGCCATCAAGGTCCCATATTTCGCAGCCTTTAGACTTGCTATAGTAAGATGGCCAGTTCTCGGGCAGTAACTGCTCGGGACGTTTAGAAAGGAGTGAGGTTCCTCCAGGAATCATTTTTTTAGCTTTTTTGTAAAGCTCTTGACCTTTTCCCATAATGAACTATTATTATTTGATTTTTTTATCGTTTGCCAAAGATTTTGCATAACCCTCATTGCGCATGATAGAAGAATTAATATCCTTCACGTCCTTGTGAGCATCAAGGTACGCCACATAGTCTGCACAATGTTTGTCTATACCCACACATTCTATGAGGGCTTTGATAACCTCAAAGTCACGCTGCTCATCAACCGTGATGCGAAGCGCTGAGAGGTCAACCTCGTTCTCAACATTGAATGACTTGAAAATTGTTCCGCCCATCACTGATGAGTTATTTTTGATATAAGGCGTCACATGTTCATGCTCGCTGAGCAACTTGGCATCTTTCCATGCTCTTTCCAATGCAATAAACTTGAACACCTCAACATCCATTCCATCCGGATAGGTGGGAATCAGTGTGTTAGAGGCATAATCATATCCGCCTTCAATACAGGTTCTGATCGTCTGGTCGATAATATCCGGATCAATCAGCGGGCAATCTGAAGTAACTCGTACTACATAGTCCGGTTTCTCGGGAAGGGCCGTCTGATAAAAACGGTCAAGGACATCATCAACAGAACCCTGATGATAATCAACACCAACCTTGTTACAAACATCAATGATGAACCTAGAACCTTCTTCATCAGTGGTGGCCACCTTGAGCTTGGTTATCATTTTCGACTGCAGAATGCGACGAAGATGAATCTCCAATAATGTCATACCGTTCACTTCCTTTAAGATCTTTGCAGGAAGTCTGGTGGACCCATAACGAGCCTGGGTAATTGCCAATACTATCATTTCACTTCAAATCCTGGAATTACTTTTGCGAATTTCTCACGGAGTGACTCAACGGTATCCCATTGGTCATTAGTATTACTTGCATAGTAGAAGCCCTGTTCTACAAAATGGGCTTTGTGATGCTCCAGATATTGCTCAGTCGTGATATTAAAAGCAACAGAAGGTAAAATAGCATAATAATTGCCAAGGTCTATTGTGCTCAAAGAGTCTGTGGCTGTAATCATCTCTTCATGAAGCTTCTCGCCCGGGCGAATGCCAATTTCCTTTAAGGGAAGGTTAGGTGCAATGGCTTTGGCAACATCCGTAATCTTATACGATGGAATCTTTGGGATGAAGAGTTCTCCACCAAGATGATTTTTCAGTGCCCACATGACGAGATCCACGCCCTCCTGAAGAGAAATGTTGAAGCGTGTCATTCGCATATCGGTGATGGGCAGCTCTGTTGCACCATTATCTCTCAGATTAATAAAGAATGGAATAACAGAACCACGAGAACCCATTACATTGCCATAGCGGACTACAGAGAAACGAAGATCGCGCGAACCTCTTATATTATTCGCAGCGATAAATAGTTTATCGGAGGTGAGTTTTGTTGCACCATAGAGATTGATGGGTGCACAGGCCTTATCCGTGGAGAGTGCCACAACGTCCTTTACACCTGTAGCCAAAGCTGCATCAATCACATTCACTGCTCCATTAACATTGGTTTTGATGCACTCACGGGGATTGTATTCAGCAGTATCCACCTGCTTAATTGCAGCTGCATGAATTATTACATCAACTCCTTCACACGCCATCTTCAAACGTTCGGCATCTCGAACATCTCCAATCAGATAGCGAAGCATGGGATACTCCTTCTCTGGATATCTCTGCTTCATGTTGTACTGTTTCAATTCTCCACGTGAATAGATCACAATCTTCTTCACATTGGGATAATCGCGGAGAATTGTCTCCACGAACTTGTTACCGAACGAACCTGTACCTCCGGTAATAAGAACTACCTTTCCATTTAACATATCAGTGACTATTAATTAATAATTATTCTATTTTATCTAAGATATTTAACCAGTTCGTTAGCCTTTTGATACTCCTGAGGATTTCCTATATCAATCCAAGTCCCGTTAAGGGGGAAACGGATGACTTTTCTTCCTTCGACTATTAGTTTCTCTATCAGATCCGTCGCATTAAAAAAGGTATCATCTGGAATCATGTCAAGTGCAGATTTCTTTATCAGATATATTCCTGCATTAGCGTAATAATTGTATGTAGGTTTCTCAATGAGTCCTTGAATATTACGTCCGTCCAGGTCAAAAATACCAAATGGAACCGAAACCGTATAAGGTACCGCAGCCACACTCATGTCCGCATCATGCTCCTTAAAATGAAGATAGAAGTCCTCGTAGTTGATATTGGTGAACAGATCACTATTCATCACCAAGATAGTATCGTTATAAAACTCCTTAACAAACCTGATACTGCCAATTGTGCCCAAATATTTAGGTTCGCGAACAGTTTTAACCTTTATATCTCCTCTTGGATCCTCGAAATGATCTTCTATCTGTTCTCCCAAATAGTTAATGGTAACATTGATATGCTTTACACCATAGTTTATAAGCCTGTCTATATTATGATCTATTATTGCTTTCCCACCAACTGGCAACAATGGTTTCGGCGTTTTCTCTGTAAGAGGGCGCAAGCGTTCACCTTTTCCTCCTGCCATAAGAACAGCATCTACAGGAAGACGTGTCATGAAACGTTCAAGATTTATAATGTCAACAATGTGGCTTTCATTATCAAGAAGTGGCACAAGTTTCATTCTTTTTTCTCTCTGGCACTTGATTATTTTAACATCATCCATGTCTTCAACCTTCATATAGTTGAAATTACGATGCATTATATTCTTCACTTTGTCATTAACCGAGTTTCCTGAGATCAAAGCTCTTCGAGAGTCTCCATCAGTAAGTGTTCCTACCATATGACTTCTATCGTCAATGACGAATAGTACTAATGGATCTGGTGCCAATGAATTGATTCTTGAAAGAGCTTCAAGAAGGGTCAATTCCTGTGAAATTATATGATTCTTCATTTCCTTTAGTTTTTCTTTGCCATCATTTCCGCCATCTGCCAATCCCACATAGTATCAAGATCGAATGAAGAGCGATCATCCATCACATACTTCACACGCTTCTGCATCTTATGCATGTGGGTGGTCTTAAGTTTTTCAGCATTCATAATGTAGATGGCACCATTGTATTCATATACCTTTGGCGCATCCTGACGACGGAAAATATTTCCATCTCCCTTACATACATGGAGGAAGCCCTCTTCGTTCTCTTCAAATACGCAATAATAAGGGTTGGCGGCACATTCCTTTACAGAAACAACCATATCAACCTCATCGTTATAAAGTTTCAAAGCTTCCTTTATTTGTTCTGCCTTGCGGAAAGGAGATGTGTTCTGTAATAACAATACTACATCATAATGTCTTCCTTGCTTCTCATAAAAGTTAAGCGCATGCAGCAATACCTCGTATGTACCTGCTGTATCAGTTGCTAATTCTTCCGGGCGAACAAATGGCACAACAAGACCATAGTCTTCAACACACTTTATAATTTCAGGGTCATCTGTGCTTACACATATATCATCATCGCTCACTATTTGACGAGCCTCGTCTATTGTGTAATGAATAAGAGGTTTACCATTCAGAGGTTTGATATTCTTATTGGGAATACCCTTACTGCCACCACGTGCTGGTATAATTACAAGTATTTTCATAAATCGTAGAAACGTTTCTGTACCAAATTCTCTAAAGGATAGGTCTTGATAACATTCAAAATGGTATCACAAGTACCTTTTTTATAATAAGGGTTGTCTATTGTTTTCTTTCCGTAAGCTACGACCTTATCCAAACCTTCTTTTATTTCTTCTGTGGAATAACCACAATGAATCACACTATTAGCTGCAATGCGCCCTTTCTGGCGGTCGCCTATATCCAGCGTAGGTATTCCAAAACATGGCACTTCAATAATTCCGCTGGAACTGTTACCTAACACAGCCGTCATATACTTCAAAGCAGAGAAATAACGTCTCTGACCTAATGACGGAATGAACATACATCTTCCATCATTTCTATCCACATACTCTTGAATGCGCTTAATGATAATCTGTGAATTGGTATCAGAATTGGAATAAGTGAAGATGATATGATAGTCTTTGTAGCCATCCAAAGCCTTCAACAGGTTCAGCACCTGCGTTTCAGAAGGAATATTGGAAAGAGTCACCGGATGATAGGTGCAAAGGAAGCACTTATCTGTTATCTCATAGTTCAGGCTTTGCTCTATCTCATCTTTAGTCATGATGTCGTTCTTCATCACATTCTCCACTCCCAGCGCACCTACATTAAATACTCTCTCCGGCTGTTCACCCAACTGAATAACTCTTTTACGATAAGCCTCCGTTGATGTAAAATGGAGATGGCTCATCTTGGTAATGGCGTGACGGATGGCGTCATCAAAAGCTCCTTCCGTTATCTCACCACCATGCAGGTGCGCAATAGGTATCTTATATATTAATGCCGTAGAAGCCACTGCAAGCATCTCATATCTGTCTCCCAGGATCAAAAGCAAATCGGGCTGTAGTGCATCAAAAGCATCTGCGAAACCACTTACTCCTCTACTTATGGCCTTGGCTGTGGTGTTGGCGTTGTCTGGTGCCTCATCATCAGCCATATAGACCTTGTAGTCTATAGTAAAGCCATCGCGCTCTATCTCCTTATAGGTTTCCCCTTGGAGTTTAGAAAGGTGCTGGTTGGCGGCTATGACCTGCAAAGTCAATTCCGGGTCATCCTTGATGGCTTTCATTAAGCCTCTAAGAATGCCATATTCAGCACGGCTACCGGTGACTACACAAATCTTTCTTTTCATGTCACACAGATATCACAGATACCACAGATTATACTTCTATGAGGTCTTCTTCAGAGAAGTCCTTAATTGCTTTTGTGCCAACGATCTCTTCCCAGCGCATAGGGGAGATGCCTGTTCCTGGACGTTTGACCGTCAAGTTATCTTCTGTCAGTAATTCACCTTTCATGATTGGACATGCTGCTACAATGCTCTTACGGGCTATTGCAATATTCTTGCGTTCGGAATCTGAGACTGTCTTTTTACCTGAGCCTAATGCCTTTTCTATGTGACGGATGGCTGACACCATCGCTTTGAGTTCATCAGGCTCTAATGATGCCTTATGGTCAGGACCTTCCATATTGCGGTCAAGAGTGAAATGCTTCTCAATCACACTTGCTCCTAATGCAACAGCTGCTATTGGTACTTCTATGCCTTTGGTATGATCGGAATAACCGACTTCCACCTGATAGTCATCCTTGATCTGCTGCATTGCCAATAGGTTCACATCTTCAAAAGGGGTTGGATACTCTGTATTGCAATGTAATATAGTGATCTGGTTTCTTTCAACTCCATTTTCAAACAACACATTCATTGCTGCAGAAATATCATCCATTTCGCACATACCTGTAGAAAGGATTACTGGTTCATGATACTGTGCAATCTTCTTGATATAAGGATAATTGGTGATTTCACCTGACGGTATCTTCCAAAGACCAAGGTTCAAAGAATGAAGATAATCGATGCTTTCCAAATCAAATGCTGTAGAAAAAAAACGGATACCATTCTGTTTGCAATAATCCGTCAGTTCTTGATGATCCTGATTTGAAAGTTCGAGTTTCTTTAACATGTTATACTGACTGTCATCAGCATTGCTACCAATGTTCCTTTTTTGGTATTCTGCCTGCTTAGCAGCCTTGGACACGAGTTTCTCTGCCTTGAAGGTCTGAAACTTGATGATGTCAACTCCAGCCTCCACAGCCTTTTCCACAAGCTTTTTTGCTATTTCAAGCGAACCATTATGATTGACGCCTGCCTCTGCTATAATAGTAACGTGTTGCATTAATTTTTTGCTCTTATCTTCAAAATGGCAGGATTGCCAGAATAGATACCTTTCTCAGAAATGGACTTCCTGACTAAAGAACCTGCACCGACTATAATATCATCTCCGATGCTAATGCCATTGGCAAGTACAGACTGGCTACCAATGAAACAGCACTCGCCCACCTTACAATCACCATTTACCATCGTACCTGTGGAGATATGGCAATGGTCACCAATTTCTGCATCATGCTCAATATTTGTGGCTGTGTTCAGAATAACATTCTTCCCCACTTTGGCTCCAGCATTTACAAATGATTGATGCAGAACCACAGTACCTTCTCCTATTTCTGCATATTTTGAGACGTAAGCTGTAGAAGCAATGATGGTTGCCAGTTTACCACCAGTTTCTTTAATCCGGTTATATAATTTAATACGGGTAGCAGGATTCTTGATGAAACCAACGGTAATGACAAACTCTGCCTTATCAACGTATGCAGGAATATCATCATCAGTTCCAATCACCTTGGTAGAGAGTATCTCCTTCCCCACCTCTTCGGGCATATCCAACACACCAAGAATGCTGTAACCTGCACTCTCTGCTGCTTCAAGTACGGACTTGCAGTGTCCGCCTCCTCCAACAAGAATTAAAGGTTTTTTCATTACTTGGAGCAAATTTCAATCCTCCTTTTTCTGTTCTTCCACAAGACGTAAATGAATATTTGACACAAATTCATCCGTTCTCAAAAATGGGAAGAATGCATTTTCCAATTCTGAACCTTTTGCATGAACAGCCAAAGCACCACGGAAGAAGCCAATAAGAATATCAGCCATTACACTTAATGCTCCGTGAGAAAGAATTTTTTTTTCAGACATCTGAGCGATACTTTTTGACCAGTCCTTTATGAGAAACCCAAGTGACATATCATAACTCATCACAACAGCATCTCTATTCTTGTAAATGCAAGCCAGACGAATAAAAGCGACATCACTCCCATGCTTATAAATAAGTTCAGGACGAAGTTCAATACCTATATTCTTGCGAACCTCTTCAGAATAATCTATATTTTTGTTAAAGAAGAACTTTCCCTCCTTAAACTCAATTATGTTCAACTCTATTTCTCCCATTATACCGTTTTGTTTGTAAATTGATTATGAATATAATATGTTATAGTGGATTTGTCTTGACAATAACTCTTAATGAATTTATTGTCACGTGGAACCCACTTGTTCAACTCTTCTACTTCTACGGGTTCGGTTGCCCATTGACTTCTCTCATCAAAGAATCTAATAAACAGACTCTCCGATGCTCGCATCGTTTTTTTTAATGACACTTTCTGATTCATATAATCGATAAGAGCAGAAGGACTAATTGAAGAGAGAATGAAAACTGGATGGGAGTTGGACTCTTTGGAGGTGCGAACTGACACATACAGTCCATGTTCCATCTCGTCAATATATAGCGAAATGAAAGCAATTCCCATAGTCTGCAAATCACCAATACGCTTAAATTTATATGTCTTCATCGAATGTTATTTCCTTATACCCAAATTCTTTGTCAATCCTGTCCAATGGATTCACGTCATTGTATAGAGCGACGTTTTCATGACCGTCACTACCATGTCTTGACATTTTGCCATCAGTCTTTTCGTAATTTACCTTAACATAAAACGTTCCTAAACGCTTTTTTATTGCTTCGCCTGCCTCAACACCTCCAGCTCGCACTGCTGATTTTACAATTTTAGAATATCGAACGGTCAACTTTTTCTCCTTATAATAATGTGACACCCCATACTTTTTCGCCAGCTCCTCTTGTACCTCCACTGGTGTATCGTCACCATATTGTGACAGGTCCACCTCAGGTACGCTGTCTTCATTCTGCTGAACAGCTTTAGGCAGAAAATCTGCTGACGTAGCAGGATTGTGTACTATACGGTAGGCTGCCTCAGTTGGCTTACAATAAACCCCATTTGCTACATCTGGAAATTTGTCAAATATTTCCTGATAAGTGAATAACCTTGTATCTGACTCTTCCATCGTTATTATTTCAATAGCCTTACACTACTAGGAATATTTACTACACGATCTGCAAACCAGATAGTATTCTTGAGGCCATCGTTCTCACACTTCTCGAACATGGGCAGACGGTTCATCAGTTCCCAGATAGGGCGGGTCATAACGCCATTGTCGTTGGTCTGGGTAAGGAAGTTTATCTGTTCTTCCTTGTTAGGTAGAATGACCACATTCAACCAATAGTTCGAGAAGGTATCAGGAGAGTCAACAAAGAACTCTATATCAGGGATGTTCTTAAAGAAAGCTTCGTATTCAGCGGCTACCTTACGCTTGCTGGCAATATACTTATCAAGATTCTCCAACTGTGCACAACCAAGAGCTGCATTGATGTTAGGCATACGATAATTGAAGCCAATATGGTCGTGACGGAACTCCCAACGGTGGGGAATTTTGGCTTGTGTCGTAATATGCTTGGCGTATGCACCAAACTCCTCATCGTTGAAGAGCATCATGCCACCACCACCAGTGGTGATGGTTTTGTTACCATTGAAGCTGATGGCACCAATCTTACCAAAAGTACCGGTATGTTTACCTTTATACTTAGAGCCAATGCTCTCTGCCGCATCCTCTACTAATTCAATATGCCACTCTTTGCAGAGTGCAGCAATCTCCTCAATGCGCACAGGATGGCCAAAGGTGTGCATAGGTACACATGCCTTAATTCTACGACCAGTATTCTTGTTATAACAAGCATACTCATCCTCCTGGAAAGCGAAGTCATGGCTCTTGTCAAGTTCACCAATACGTGTATTCTTGCGCACTTCTGCATTCTTCTGGAGCCACTCCTTCAGAGCATCGGGCGACAGGCCCATTGTGGAACGGTCAACATCAAGGAATACAGGGTGAGCACCAATATAGCTCAATGCATTACAAGTGGCAATGAAAGTAAGTGCCTGCGTAAGAACTTCGTCATCATGCTTTACACCCACAAGCATCAGGCTCATGTGCAGTGCATTGGTACCGCTTACACATACCACAGCACGTTTGGCACCAGTGTATGCGGCCATATCATTTTCGAAACGGTCAACGAACTTACCAACAGAACTAACGAATGTGGTGTCAATACATTCGTTAAGATACTTCTTTTCATTGCCCACAAAAACGGGAACAGCCAGAGGAGTAAACTCTTGGTTGCCATAAAGATTTTTTATAAAACTGATTGTTTTCTCGTACATTTTATCTAAACACGTATTTAGTCCAAAAACGATGATAGAGAATTCCGAAGATTATGGATAGTGCAATGGTAGCAAACATCCAGGTGATTGTTATGATATTGGCAGGCAGAAATGATAATAATGATTTACTGAACAGTACAAATACAACCATCTGGACAACATATATCTCCCATGACGCCCCTCCAAGGATCTTAAAGAAACTGTCAATCCAATTAATCTTGCTCACAACTTTGAAAAGTAAAGAAATCAAATAGGCAAACAAATAAGCCACATAAAAATAACATATCCAGCGGTGGTATCGCCATGAGGTATCGAAAAAGACTGGCACAAGCGAGCCGTCAAGATAGGTAAAAAAAACTATTGCCACTAAACTGATGGCAGATAGTAGAAGTGTCTTCCTATTGATGGCAATTCCCTGACGCACCCATTCATATCCCAAATATATTAAAAAAAGATAGCGTAAACATAACAGTCGGTAAACTGGCTCTGGTATAACTATCACAGAACTTATAACCTCACACCCCTCTGATACCAGCAAGAACAGGATTAAAAGACTTGAATTCTTCAGCTTTGACAGCAGCGGATAGACTAGCGGAAGTAATATTGCAAATTGCAAGTATATCCAGAAGTAGTAAGCCCCCGGCCCAATACACCCCCCTATTACACTGATTATCAGCAAGTTATAAATACCCCCATTTCTACACAACACAGCAATCAAACATGCTTGAACAAGAAAGAAGGGTAATACTACTCGTTTCAGAATTTTGGTAAGACAGAACTTGGGCTTCTTCTTGAAGGAATGGAATGTTTGAATAAGAAGGAACAAAGGAACTTGCATCCCGCCCCAAAACACATAGCCCGTTGCATCAGGATTCGGTATAGCATGAGCTAACAATACACATAGGATCGCGTAGCCCTTCATAAAGGTGATAAAAGGGTCATAGCCTATTGTATTGAGACGGACGGTTTGTTCCATTACATCTTCTGGTCTAAGTTCTTGCCTTTTTACACATACTGCCGCAATTCTTATCTTTGCGTCACTACATGTTCGAAGTTGGGATTACATTTTCTGATCCAAATTTTTGCCTGTTTCTTCATGTTGGAAATTGGGCAAAAATTCTTTTATCGCCTCCACCACTTGAGCCTTTGTGAAGTCTTCTTTGGCAAAGATACCTTCCACCTTCTCAAAGAAACCATTCACCTCACTCATCTCATGGCGAGTGGTCTGGCAGACCACGCCCAGGGCTTTGAAGCGTTGCATGTCTATCTTCTCGCCCGGAACATAGAACTCTTCGTAAGCCTTCTCACCCGTGGTATCCGAACAAAAGTAAACAGTAGGATACTTGTTGTCATCCCAACCAAGAGCGGCAGCCTTGCGCTTGGCTTCATCGTCGCTGCTGCAAGGATCCTTAACAAGGCCATTGGCCGTAACGAATTTGTCACAGATAGAAGAGAATGTGAGCATCTGGTCTTCGCCCAATTTCGGGAAGAACACTTCTCCTCCATTACCCAGAATGCATGCCAACATACAGATCTGGCCAGACTCTTCAGGGGAAACGAAATAACGCTTAACGTCAGAGGGTGCTGCAAGTGGCTGTTTTTTCTGCAAACGGTGTATCCAGCCATCAGGCAGAGAGCCGTTACTGAAAGCCACATTAGCGAAACGTGCAGTTGTTACTTTGAAGTACTTGTTGTAAGCCATCACTAAGTCTTCCATGATGCGTTTGCTGGCACCCATGATGTTCACGGGGTTTGCTGCCTTGTCAGTGCTTACGCAGAAGAAATGCTTAGGAGGATAGACTGTCAACAAATCCATCAACTTCTTGGCCTTAATGTCATTGTTCTCAATCAGTGCTTGAACAGAATATCTGTCTTTTTCACTGCGCACATGCTTATGGGCACTAAAGTTGGCCACAATATCAAAGCCATTCTCCTCGCGGAAAATACGCTCAAAGATAGGATCTGAGAAGTTGAGTGTATAACAACGGAACTCATCTGGCACATACAAGCCATTGGTACTACGAACGTCACGCACCAATTCTGCAAGACCATTCTCATTGAGGTCAACAACCACCACGCTTTTCGGTTCAAAACGTAGCACAGCCTTGATGAAGCTAGAACCAATGGAACCAGCGCCACCTATGACGCAAACTTTCTTATTCTTTATCTCTTTAGTGAGAGTCTCCTTGTTTGCCTCAATATCTGGGGCAAACATGCTGATAGGGCGCAAAGTCACACTATCAGCAATGAATTTATCTAAATTGAACATAATTCAAAATTAAATGGGCAGGATTACCTAACAAGGTATCGTATTACTGGTTTTTATGAGAGTTAAGGCAAGAGCCTGCCCTATTTCGTTCTGACTGGCAGTATCGAACTGCATCGCAAAGCGATCACCTGTGCAGTCAGAATCCTGTATTTACAAAAGATTATCTTTCTCTATATCCTTAAAGTATTTATAGGTGCCGTGTTTCAACTCGTCTGTGGCATCTTCATCACAAACAATAATGGCATGGGGATGCTGCTGTAAACAGCTGATAGTCCACATGTGATTAACTGGCTCTTCTACTCCGTGACGAAGGGCACGAGCCTTGTTGTGGCCATTGACCATAATCATTACCTCTTTGGCATCCATCACAGTACCAACACCTACTGTAAGTGCTGTCTTAGGAACTTTATTCACATCGTTATCAAAGAAACGACTATTGGCAATCACTGTATCTGTGGTGAGAGTCTTCTGACGGGTACGGCTCTGCAAGCTGGAGCCTGGCTCATTAAATGCGATGTGGCCATCGGGACCAATGCCGCCCATAAAGAGGTCTATGCCTCCTGCTGCCTCTATGGCTTTCTCGTAGTTTTCGCATTCAGCCTTCAAGTCCTTGGCATTGCCATTCAGGATATGGACATTCTCTTTCTTAATGTCAATGTGGCTGAAGAAGTTGTTCCACATGAAGGAGTGGTAGCTCTCGGGGTGATCCTCGGGGAGGTTCACATATTCGTCCATGTTGAACGTTATCACGTTCTGAAAGGACACTTTGCCAGCCTTGTTAAGGGTAATCAACTCACGGTACATTCCCAAGGGGGAGCTTCCGGTAGGACAGCCTAACTTGAACGGCTTGTCAGCCGTTGGGTTTGCTTCGTTAATACACTTGGCTACATAGTTTGCAGCCCATTTCGACATACGATCGTAGTCGGGTTCAATAATAAGTCTCATACTTTTTTTGTTATTAATTTTTAATTAATCCGGAGGACCTGCCACTAAAAAGCAAAAACAGGGGGTTTCCAACGGATTGAGATTGAAAAACGGTCTATTTCTGTTTCTCTTTCAAAAGAGATTTTTTTTGTTTTTGGGGAAACAATGAAACATCTATTATTCATTCTCTGGCGCAGAGAACGAACCAAGAGACATCCACCCTCACCAAGGCCTCTCCCTATATGGAGAGGATGCAAACAAAAAGTTGCAGAAACCGCCAACTTTTTCTATGTTTTGGTATCGCGGGACGACGCGATGGATTATTTATCGGCTAGCGCACAGAAAATTTTCGATACAAAACCTTAATAATCTAAAGCCATGCTTAAACACCGAGGGGTATGGGGGCCGAGCCACCATTTTTTCTCTAAAGAGAAACAGATTTATTTTGTAATATAACTATCTTCCCAACTACCTAATCCCCACTTAATCATAGCATTATGAAAAGGAATCATCATAGTGTATAGATAATCAATAATCCCCAGCATTTATCATTCACCTAGCCACGGATCCCTCTTATGCTCCTTCAACAATTTGTTGTTCTTGGCCACTCTCCCTAAATGTATTCTGTATAAGAGAAAGAAATGTTGCATTTCTCTTTTCTGCATCACCAATTAGAGCTTTATAATCTAAAAGATAGACACCAACAGAAATCGTCAACTCGGGATTTAAAGAAACTTTCACGTCTTTCTGAGAAAATAACAATTTCCCCGTTGAATATAACGGTCTGTAACCGTCAAGATTAAGCTCAACTTCATCTGTAATATCAATAATCCCATAGAACCACATACGCTGGATCTTATTACCAAAGTGCTTATACAATTCGCGCGCTCTATCCTTCAGTTGCCTTTCAACACCTATAGCCTTATCAATATCGATCCCTTCACGCTTAAGCTCAATGATAATGATATCAAACTTTTCTGAAATATCAGGGCTTGCAGAAAAAACTATGGCAATATCAGGTCTACCGCTACATATCACCTCTGCTTCAGGATCAAGAATCTTGAACAAGTCTGTCATCTCTTTCTCACTAAGAGCATTTCGATAGGTCATGAATTTGTCATCTATCAACCAAAGATTCTGTTTATACAGATCATTATATGCATTTGTCCCATCAAGAACCATATACCTCGGACAAAGAAGATTATGAATCTCTTCTTCCCTGTTGTATGCATCCAATGACTTTAATTTGTCAACAACTCGCTGACGGAACAAGACATACTGTGTTAATGAAATGGCTGAAATGTTTTTTGCTTTCTCATACTGCTCTGAATTTAAATCTTCAGTATTCAAAATTTCTTTCTGATCGTGAAAGAATTTGTCTTCCGCTTTACTAAGCACTTCACTTTGTTGCATATATCCAACACTATCAGCATCAATATAACTTGACAAGTGAGGATATTTTTCTGTCAGAGCATTTTTCTTTTTTGTTTGAGCTTCTGCAATATTAGGGAACATTTCATTCATAATACGCGAAATATATCTTATAAAAATGTTCCGGAAAAGTTGCTTGTTCGATTCAGAAAGGACTATATTTTCTCTATTCGGCTCCGCCATTCCATTGAAATTCTTTGATATTAGCAGAAATACCATATCATAGCCACTATGAAAGAATTCCTTAGTTATAAAGTTTTGGGAATAAGTTCTTCCTTCTACATTTATAGCAGTAACAACGTTACTGGGTTTGGGGGTATCTGATTTCTGTACATAATAATAGAGTGTCATGTCTGTGAACCAGGCTCCAATGTCTTCATCTTTAATCGGCATTGTTTTAAAGTCTGGTATATCATCTGTTGAAATTACAGAATCTCTATCTTTCCCGTCAATCTTTGATCTTATATTTATTACTATATTTTTTTCCCCTTCTTTAAGCTGAAATAGTCGTAGATAAAAATGAGCCAGTATTTTCTTTTTCAGAAATACCACATCAATCATACTATTTGTGAAGAGTTTCGCCTTTATATACTCTGTAAGATATAGTTCCGTACCGCTTGAAAAACTATCCTTACTCACTGTTTGCTGTTTGCTTTTACCATTAAAATCATCAGAAAACTCAAATTCTCTGTATTGGAAATCACCATACCAACTCCGTACTCTTACTTTGTCAAAGTAAAATCTATAAGCTAAACGCCCCAGACCTTTATGAGCTGCATCTTCTGTGTCAAACAGATTACTGAATTTCTTAAATCTATCTTCTGTAAATCCTACACCATTATCTGATATTGTCAATTGGAGTGATTGGGCTATATCTTTTGAATTTGCTACAATATAAATGCATATCTCCGTTGCTCCTGCATCTAAAGCATTAGCAATAGCTTCCATGTAAACCATCTCAAAAGATGACTTACTATAGAACATTCTTACAGCATTAGAAAGATGTACATTCATAAGTTTATATTAATGCCAATCGGTGAATTTGACGTTCGGGCGAATATAAATGTTTGATGTCAGAAGGATAATCCATACTTGAGTTGACAGTTGAAAAGTGAAAGCTGAAAATATCTTTTCAGGATTCTCCTTGATTTTCCTTATTATTGCCACTAATATGGCTATTAGTTCCTTACAATCATTTTGTAGTGAATTGAATATCTGGTCATCATATATCAAGCAGGTTTTCTGAATGATTTACAGTTACATCAACTTTGCCATCCACATTGGGCACAATAAACACTTTGGTACCATTCAAATGAATTCTGCGTAACTCCGATTTCCCTTCCAAGGTAAATAGCTTTCCATTTTGGTCTACCAGAGCTTGATCAATATGATGCTGCTTGGATATATAATGTTTTTTATTTTTGTCATCAATAAAAACAGCATACTCTTGTATTTTATCGGGATCAATGGTCAAATCATTGTCAGATATTGTATCATCTGGACATATTATATCATGCTCTCCATCTTCAATCTCTATGTACTGGTTTGATGTCTTATCACTAATCCTATGGACACTAATCCTATTAACAAATAATTGATGGATTCCAATTAAGACTTCGTATTCATTAAGTATCTTAAAGGTTTTGATTGGATATCGCTTACCATTTTCTTGAATTGCTAATGGTGATGTCGAATCCATTGGGTAATCAAAAAGGATTTCTAAACGCTTAATTGCATCTTTAAAAATATACTCTTTTTTACCATCAACCCCAGGAAAAGCCTTTGATAACCTATTGGAAAAGAAATCTTCTGGTTTTTCCATCAAGGTATATATCCGCGAATCTATCGTCTTTTTGCCACCAAAAGGCCAACCTGTTTTTAAAAAAAAGATATTAGACAAAACACTATTTTCTTTTGATCCTTTTCTGCCCTCATCTAATATAAAATTGATTGATTTCCGTAGTTCACTTCCTAAGTTTAAGTCTTTCCTTGAAGTAAATGGAACATGTTTTTTATGAATAATATCGAATGGAAGATATCCTCTCTTACCGGTAAAATTGGTCAAATTAGAAACAGCAATAATACGCTTATAATGCATTGAACGCATTGCATACCCTAGTTCCAACATCACATTCGAATTTGGCATCAATTTTGACTTGCTGGCTCCCGAAGAATCCACAACGTCTAGTGCTGTTACTGGAGATATATCACATAAAAAAATGTCAGCATTATCTATTTTCTTAAATACCGAATCTGCCACAGAACTCAATCCTGCATCACTCCGAGTATCCCTGTCTATAATGATAGGGATGTCTAATTCTTCTTGAAGAAGATAAGCCTGAGCTTTCAGCTCATTCTCAACCATCTCATTGATTGCAGGCAGATCACTTTGCCAACAATAAAAAATCGTTATTCTATTTGGTTTTTGTTTGCGTTTGAAAAACATCTTTTCAATGATAAAACCATAATAAGATAATCAAGCAAAAAAGACCCCTATAAAAAAGCCATGCTGAGAAAGAATTCAAATCATTAAATATTGAAGATATGTCATTGCCAGTTTCATCGATATAAATCTTATATAGCAAACAATTATTACATTATTCTGATTGTTATCAGCGACAATTTGTCATTAATATGCATTTACACTTATATGCAAATCATAGTTTTCCCAATGGTCCTTTTTCTCCTCTGCCTTCTCAATATAGTAGTTGATATCTTTTATAAAATCGTCCCATTTCACCAAAGATATGTAACTGCATTCTCCACGCCATATAGTATCTCCATTGTCACATCTATAAGTGTTAGATTTTCTGATATTAAACATATTCTTTTTCAGAATGTTAAACATCCAGTTGTTGTGAATTATTCTACACGGTGAATCACAACAAGTTCCTTGACTTATAGCAAAATCATAACTACCATTTTTATCAGGAACAACAACACCTACAATTCCGTTGCGATGGCTTGTACCCCTGTCCGTTGTTATTTCCCTCATGGAATAATAAATCTCCCATGGAATCCACTGACTTTTGTCGTAACTGCTAGGTTTTTTCATCCCAGCGGAGATCAATACTATAGTGCAAGTTGTTGGCCAAATCATTTTCTTCAAGTGATTATAAATATAATCATCAGACTTATCGGATAAATCGTCATCTCCTTTTTCACCGCAATAAACTTGACCATTATCTGGCAACAACTGCTCCAACAAGTCCACATAATCTCTCCCCCATGTATATGGAGTGATGTCGGGGATTTGACGCACATTCTTATCTTTATACTTATAAGAAACGAAGATATTATGCCCCATAATTATTAACGTTTTAACCAATCAGAAAGTGGTTCGCTCTTACCATTCCATTCAACAACATAGTCACCCTTTATGCTGTTATAAAGGGTCTTTATCACAGGATAAATCTGTAGATATTCACTTCCAGAATATTGCCCAGCAGAATCAGCAATAGGTATTACGGCGATATGTGCTGGATACTTCTTGGCGTCGCCAAAACCTAATTCCCAATTGCACCATTTAGAAGTAATCGCGCCTTCAGTACCAAGAAAGACAAATTTTCTGCAATCAGTAATCTTCTGCTTCAATTTGATAGCGGTTAATCCTGAAGTGGTCTTTGGCATCCCCTCATCCATCCAGTCTACATAAATACTTACGCCGCAATTTTTTAGAAGTGCTATGACTTCCTCCAACACCTCAACTTCATCATGCTTGTGTGACAAGAAAACTGTTACACCAGTTCGCGCAGAATAAGAAGCCCTAGCTCTACGGCTCTCGTTGATGACAGAACTGAAAGAACGTTCATCAGACTTCTGAAGTTGAAGATGTGCTTTGGTGATAATAAAGCTCATAAACAATTAGCTAATAAAAATAGCGATAACAAGAATAACAAGTACTAAAGCGTAAAGTATCCAAACCGATGGCGACTTAAAAGCTTCCCAAAGAGTTACCTTAAAGTCGCTTGCACTCATATTAAAGTCTGTGATAATTGGATCATCAAGTACCTTTTCATACAATTGTCTATATTGCTTCTCCATTTTGAGGTAATATGCATCCAGACCGCAGAATATCAAAACTACAGGAATGGCTATTATAAAATAGATACAACCACAAGGGTTGAAAGAATCGCTGGCGTAAATTGCTGCGAGCGCAGAAACAATAGCAATCATCCAACCCTTCATGCTGAATGAATTAGAGTTCATTCGGGTTATTACCCCTTGGATAAAAGATAGATGCTGGCGCACATCATCTGTATACTTATTTTCCATATTTAAATAACATTTATTCGCGCTCTTTTTCTCGGCACTTTACGCGTTACAACGCTTATTTTCTTAAGCAGCCCATTTTGAAGGTTCTTAGACAAGCTATGCGGCATATCATTTCATATATCCTTGCAGTAAATTTAAAAGGGGCTACTTAACCATTATAGATGTAGTTTTACGACAGTATGATTATTTCTCTCTTGTTTTTAAAGAAATTATATCTAACAACATACTTCATTCAACCAAAGCAACACAAAGTGTCTGTTGCATTTTAATCAGTCTTCATCGAAAATTCTCTCTTTTACGACTAAAGCCTGCCTAAATTTATAGTTATAAGCTGCTCTCTCAATATTCACAGAATTGGTGAACCTCCTTTCCGCCTCACTTATTAATTCGAAAATCTCTGTAGGAGAACGATGTACTACATAAGCTTGGTATTCAATATTCATGGAAGCATATAACTCTTCATGTTTATTGGAATAATTATTCTTCATGCCTTCCATTAATTCTTCAAGCTGAAGGAAATCCGCTCTATCAAGTCCTTTCTTCTTTACCAGACATCTGAAGTATCCGTAGATTTGATAAGAATTCTCTGGGTCATTCTCGTAGTTCTCTTTTGCAAGAAAAAGAGCCTTGTCGAACTTATTTTGGGCTAACAATGCTATTACTTTCTCTCGTTTTGCACGTTTCAATTTAGGCGTAATTGACAATGCTTTATTATAGAATCTTTCTGCTACAGCAAAGTCCTTTGTATTTCTAGCATAGAATCCTCTCAGAAAATAATAATCGGCCCCTGTAAGTTCTTTTACCTCTTCAAAGAAACTCTCATCCTGCATTCTACAGAGTGCCAAACAGAGCCAATAACGAAGTTCACGGACCATCTCTGGATAATAGGTATGAGTTCCGCTCAGAACAGAACAACAAATATCCCTAACCAATGGATAATTCTTGTCATCATAAACTTCCATAACAGAAGAAAGTACAACGGATGGCATAAGATGGGTAGATGAGTCTCCTTTACCAGACATAATCTTACGCTTCATGTCGAAAAGATATAGTGAGGCATCTTCCGTTATGTTATTTGATTGGGCTATCCGCTTTTCGAAAATTTCATTAACAGACATTTCCCAGTCTTTTGGCAATGTGAATTTACAGCGACGTATATAGTCGCTTACATAATAATCCAAGCGGAAGAACTGCTCAGAAGGGCCAAAAGTCGAAACAATACCATATTCCATCATCTCATAGAGAGTCTTCATCGTTTCCACAATCCTTTCTTCGAAAATGTCTTCTAATAGTTTATAGCTTACAAAATCTATCCGAGACATAATGATGAGCAGATAACGCTGTTCTTCCTCAATAAAATGGTCTAATATTGGCTGTACACGTTTATCCCCCTGTCTAACCAAATAATCTATATCATGCTTGACTATAGCCTTATCAGTAGTATTTAATGCTTTGACGGCCTGGACTATTTGTGACGGGGACTGCAAGAGCCTATCAACGAAGAAATCCACATCAGACTGATTGATGCCTAGAATGCCGTATGCTCTGACATAGCTTACAAATAATTTCTCACGGTCTTTTCTGTTGAGCGGTTGTAATTGAATATGAGCTATCGAAGGGATTTCTGACTCAATGAAGGAATTTGGAACTCTATGGGACAGCAAGAACATGCCCAGTTGATTATTTAAGACTTCATCATTCAGAATATCTATCATCCATTCAGAAAGATTACGATCAGGCAGTATGCACGACATGTTATCATTCACAAACACGACGGAGCCTGTCTCATAAAGCTCATTCAGAAGTAGAACTGCTTCGTGAGCTTTGTCCTTTGGAGGAAGTGCAAAAATCTCATTGATCTGACGAGCATCGTACCTATTTGCTATTAAATTCAAATAATATATGAAATTCTCAATATTTTCATGAGGTTTTGTACTTATCCTATAAGGCTCAGTTTCTGGTGCAAACCCGACTTTCTTCATACATTGAAGAGCGAAGGTATCTTTACCGACACCATTTCTACCTGATATAATAAGTGCTCTTAGATTAATCCCACGCAGTGACTGGAACTTATCTTCAAATTTAGCAATATCAGTATTACGTCCAACCATAAGATTGTCAAGTTGCTTCTTCCTTGAATCAATAGACCAGATTATCTTTCTGAACTTCTGTTCAATATCACGGGCTAATGTTTTCGCACTGTGGAACTGCTTTATGTTAAAACACTCTTCATCTCGCATCCACTCTGGGCAGTCTTCAAAGGAGAGTGAATCAACGATATAGGGCCAGAATCGGTCATAATCCGTCGATGACAATTTCTTTTTTGCATGACGGATCTCGTTGTTAACCCAATCTGATTTTAAAGCATCCTTTGAAATAAGCAGCACAAACACCGTGGATGTATCGATGGCTTTGTAAATTTCATCAATACTTTTATAGGCAGGCTCAAAGTTATAGCAATCAATCTTACAGAAATCCCTTCCGAGATTTTCCACAAGATCCAATGCAAATTTCTTCTGCTTGCTGCTATGTGAGATGAATGCTTTTATCATGAACTATCAAAGATAATTTATAGCAAACCAGAGTCCAACAATACATAGTGCCACTACAGCATAGAAAGGTGTTGTTGACCAAGAGAGTATAGCGTCTATCTTGGGGTGCTTATCACTAATCTCGTAAATGTTGAATTTATAAATGCCTGCAATGATTCTTCCGTCTTTCATTTCTTTCTTAATGAAAGCAGTCTGTAGGTACCTAAACCTTTTTTCCAAAGACAAATAATAGCAATCCATCCAATAAAACAAGAATGTCGGCAACAATGCAGATAGAATGATATATGCGTTGTTTTTGTTAGGCATCTGAATAGCCATGAGGGCAGCAACAATGGCAACTAAATATGATTTCGCATTTGCACTATTTGATGCCATCCTGTTTATAGCATCATTCAATAGATTTATATAGTTTCTTTCGTCTTCTGTCATAATAATATCCTCCACATTCAATTAAGAGAGAACTTACTCGCAGGTTCTAAGGTCGCTAGTAATGCTTCTAAGGTCGAAAGTTTTGATCTTAGAGCAGCAGAATCATCTTTGGGCAGGTTATAATGCAGGGATTCCCCTGACATCCTCCAACCATCCAACCTTCCTTCGTAAGGAAGGCTTCGAACCACTCCCAGACCCTCGCCAATCGTTGGCAAGGACTCAACACAGAAAAATGCAGAAACCGCCATTTTTCTTCCTCTTAAGTAAGCCGGGACACGGCTTGTATTGTTTATCGGCTGGCGCGTGGAAAAAGCACTTCTATATTAAACCTTAACCTTATATAATCTATACCATTGAATTAACACCGAGGGGTGTGGGGGCCGAGCCACCAGTATACGACGTCCTCACTTACCTTGCACTATACTGTCAGCCGCATTGGCAAACTTTGAAAGATCTGCCTCGTGCAACGGGTTGTACATACTCACCACCTCTTTAATGCCCAGTCCCTTGCGACACATGTAGTCAAAGCTGCGCCGCGTGAGCCACTGGTAGTATGCCAATACCCAGCCAGCCCAGTACACGGGACCTACGGTATAGCTGCCGTCGTTCTCCTGCAGAACAGTCCCACCAGAGGCTTCCACCACAATATCAGCCAACTCTGCACCAGAAAGTCCTACCAGATAGCGGGGATTACCCTTTGCAAACTGGCGCGACACATCCGACGTGAGGAACTTCTCATAAAACTCCTCTATCGGGTAGCCGTACTTTCGCACGCCGCAATCCAGCATCACTGCCAAGTTGCGCATCGCCCCATTCAGATATGTCTTCTTATAAGCTCTGGCCATTCTTCCAATTGTTTCTGATGATGTCAATCACGTAGGTCTCGTCATATCCAACAGGTAGTGATTAGCATACCCGTCGCTGTCAGCAGAGCAGGCCCATTCCTTGGCCAGTTCCACATGCTCCGTGCAATAAAATCCACGCCCATAGTCGTTGTAAGTCTTTCCCTCCCCGAACACCGGCAGATTTATAACCTTGACTGAACCGTGATATATATCAATAAGCATGAGCAATTCGCACGCTTCTAAATGGTTTGATAAAACGATTGTTTATAATCAGCGTCTTACGACAGGATGATGATTTATCTTTTGTTTTTTCTTTAAAAAGAAAGGGGTTGTAATAACTATTTCATTTTTTTCTTTGGTGCAAAGAAAGAAGGAAAGAAACTTTTCATTTTATTCATTCTCTGGCGCAGAGAACGAACCAAGAGACATCCACCCTAACCAAGCCTTCCCCTATATTGGAAGGATGTAAACAAAAAGTTGCAGAAACCGCCAACTTTTTCTATGTTTTGGTATCGCGGGACGACGCGATGGGTTGTTTATCGGCTAGCGCACAGATAATGTTTCGATACAAAACCTTAATAATCTAAAGCCATGCTTAAACACCGAGGGGTGTGGGGGCCGAGCCACCAGTATATGTCAGCAGAGTTAAACAGAACCAAGGTGTTTCTTTTTAAATTTCTGTGCAATATGTCAAAACTTGATGATTACTTTTATTCAGTTACTGCAATATAATTACATAAAAGAACTATACAAGTAGTCATAAACCAACAGAGAAATGAGCGAAGATAATGCAACCCCTGCTTATAATCATTGAATTTATTGGTACAGATATTTGAATTAATATATACCTGAGACTGATAGTCGACAATCTCGCTTTCAATATCCTTCATCTGTCTACTTCTATTATTGCTAAATGTTCTAAATAAGCGTTTGCTTATGGATTGAAAATGTAATAGAGAATCTGTTTTCAATCCTTCTTCTTTGAATACTATAGGATCTATTCGTGCATCAATCGCTTTAAGCAGATAATTAATTGACAATCACTACTGTCCACGAAAATCTGTTAACATTTTGGCAAACCTCCATATTCTCAAGAGTTTAACCACAGTTTAGGCACTCGGAGGTTTTGAAATGCTT
>Ga0265298_10001056_pt1 | contig 40680 bp, 32 predicted proteins | sample AusTroGonzalo_MG_3_FD_193486 | JGI IMG/M metagenome (GOLD analysis project Ga0265298, IMG submission 193486) | Bovine rumen microbial communities from tropical cattle in Woodstock, Queensland, Australia - Gonzalo_01 | ecosystem: Host-associated > Mammals > Digestive system > Stomach > Rumen ... | reverse complement strand
TCAGACTTCGCGTGGCGCCAAGGGTGTGAAAACCCTTAACATCACCGAGAAGACGGGCAAGCTGGTGGCAATTAAGAATGTCACCGACGAAGATGACCTGATGATTATCTGCCGCTCCGGAATGACGATCCGTATGCCTGTCAACACCATCCGTGTTGCCGGACGTGCCACTCAGGGCGTGAAGCTCATCAATATCCGGGAAGGAGATTCCATCGCCGCCATTTCCGTAGTCGCACACAGCGAGGAGGAAGAAAGCCAGGCCGCAGAAGGAACCGTAACTGAAGAATAAAAATTTAACCGCATTAATAGTATGAAAAAGTTAGTATTCGCCATCGCGCTCATCTGCTCCCTGCAGTTTGCGTATGCACAGAAACCCGATGCAGAAATGCAGAAGGGTGTTGACAAAGCCCTGGAGGCTGCCAATGATGCCAAGAAGGCAGCTAAGCCTGCTACCTGGATCAAACTGGCCGAGGCCTACATGAAGGCCTATGCCAACCCTACCGCCAACATCACCGCCGGTATCGACAAGAATACCTTCGGCATGATGAACAAAGAAAAACCCGCTTCCGTCTCCAACGTGGAACTGGACGGTCAGGTGTTTGAGAAATGGCAGCTGTCCCACGTGGACGTCTATTTCAACCCCGCCGGCATGCTTGCCATCGTGGACGTTACCCATCCTTCCGTGCCCGGAGACCTGCTGGGTGAGGCCGCCAAGGCCTATGCCAAGGCTTTCGAGCTGGGCGCCAAGGACAAGGACGTGGCTCCCAAGATGAAGGAAATCGTGGACGACTATTATAATGACGCCTTCACCGCCTACCAGCTGGGCAACATGGCCAAGGCCAGCGACCTGTTCAAGGGTGCCGCCGATATCTCTACCATCGCCCCCAGCCCGGAAGTGAACAACGACGCCGCTTACAACGCCGCTTTCACCGCCATGCAGATGAAGAACTTCGACCGCGCCGAGGAATACTACAACAAGTGCCTGGCCAACGGCTACTTCTCCGATGGTAACATCTACGCCAACCTGTCCGAGTGCTCCCTGGCCAAGGCCGATACCGTGGCCGCCAAGAGCTATCTGGCCACCGGCCTCACCGCCTATCCCGACAACGCCGCCATCCTGACCAACCTCATCAACCTGTACCTGCAGACCAAAGAGGATCCCGCCAAGATTGTGGAGCTGCTGGACGAAGCCAAGAAGGCCATGCCTGACAATCCTTCCCTGTACTATGTGGAAGGCAATATCTTCACCGGCATCAAGGATTACGACAAAGCCATCGCCGCCTATGACAAGGGTCTGGAGGTAGATCCCAACTACGATATGGCTTACTACGGAAAGGCCAATGTGGCCCTGAAGAAAGGTGAAGATATCGTGGAGCAGATGAACGCCCTGGATGTGAAGGAGTGGAAGAAGTACGACGAACTCGCCGCCCAGCTCACCGAGGTTTACATCAGCGCCCTGGAGCCCTTCGAGAAAGCTTACGAGGTAAGCCAGATTCCCGAAGTGAAGGCCGCCGCCGCCGATTACCTCAAGCGCATCAACTTCCAGCTGCGTAACGTCGATCCCAAGTACCAGGCCGCCTACGAGAAGTGGAACGCCGTGGTAGCCGCCGAGTAAGGCTTCACACTTCAAAGTTTAAGGGGAGTGGCCACAGGGTCGCTCCCTTTTTCTTTGACAGAGATTTGTTGTATCTTTGCAGTATGAAGAAAACCATCACGCTGGAGGCCATCGACCCCATTGAAATCTATGGGGTTGGCAACAAGATACTCACCGAATTCTGCTCCTATTTCCCCCACCTGAAAGTGGTGGCCCGGGGCAACGAACTCATCCTGGAAGGCCGTGAAAGCGACATCGCCGAGTTCAACATCCGCTTTGCCGAACTTATAGAACGCCGTCACCGCAAGATGAACCTCACCGTCTACGACGTAGAGGACATCTTCTCCGGCGCCGAAACCCAGTCGCGTCCCACGGCCGATGCCGTCATCGTGCACGGAACGGACGGCAAGCCCATCCGCGCCCGCAATAAGACGCAGCAGGATCTGGTGACGGCCTATTTTGAGCACGACCTCATCTTTGCCATCGGCCCGGCCGGAACCGGAAAAACCTACATGGCCATCGCCCTGGCGGTGCGTGCGCTCAAAAACCGGGAAATCAAGCGTATCATCCTCACCCGTCCCGCCGTGGAAGCCGGAGAACGCCTGGGCTTCCTGCCGGGAGACCTCAAGGATAAGCTGGATCCCTATCTCCAGCCCCTCTATGACGCCCTGGCCGATATGATTCCCTCCAAACGCCTGCACGAGTTCATGGAAGACGGCACCATCCAGATTGCCCCGCTGGCCTATATGCGCGGCCGCACCCTGGACAAAGCCTGCGTTATCCTGGATGAAGCCCAGAACACCAACCTGGGCCAGCTGAAGATGTTCCTCACCCGCATGGGCGTGAGCGCCAAGTTCATCGTCACCGGCGACGCCACCCAGATTGACCTGCCGCATAAAGAGGATTCCGGGCTTCTGGCCGGTATCAAACTGCTGGAAGGAATCAAGGGTATTGCCACCGTGCGCTTTACCAACGAGGACATCGTCCGTCATCCCCTGGTCACAAAAATCGTCCGCGCCTTTGATAAGCAGTAAAAAAAGCGTATTTTTGTAGATTAAGGAGAATTAGGATATGAAAAAGACTCTCATACTGGTACTTGCAGCGGTTACGCTGGTGAGCAGCTGTGACTTTGTGCGCACCCTGGCGGGACGGCCTACATCGGCCCAGCTGGAGCAGATCCGCAAAAGCCGGATGGCGGCCGAGGAAGCCCGTCACCAGGCCCGGCTGGACTCCATGGAAAAAGCCGAGAAAGCCATGGCCGAAGCCTTGGCTGCCCGCGAGGCCCATCTGCTGGACTCCCTTATGCAGGGCCGCGGTACCGTCCTGAACCCGTCCAAGCTGGGCGGCCTGTTCACCACCAAACTGGACAGCAAATATTATATTGTAGTGGGTGCTTTCCGCAACCGGTCCAACGCCGAGCGTAAGTTAACCCAATGCAACAATGCCGGTTATACGGCCACCATCATCAGCTTCCGCAACGGCTTGCTGGCTGTGGCCGTGTGCCCTTCCAACGATTTGGAGCAGACGCTCAAAACCCTTAAGGAGTTGCGTGGAACAGAGGTTTGTCCCAAGGACGGCTGGATCCTGATGAACATCTGAGATGAAGAGACTTTTTGCACTGCTGGCTGCTTGTCTGGTGGCGACGGGGCTTCATGCCCAGTACCGAACCACTATCGAAGACCTGGACGATTCCGAGACCGTCCGGGCCTTTAAAGAACATGTGGCCACCCTGTCGGCCGCCCAGATGGAGGGCCGCAAGGCCGGCTCCGAAGGGGAGAGAATGGCCGCGGAATACATGCAGTCCCAGCTCAAATCCTTTGGGATAGACATCCTTTCCACCGGTAACGAATTCCAGATAGCAGAAGGTACGGATACCCTTTCCTCCTGCAACGTGGTGGGTTTCCTGCAGGGTTGGGACAAGGCCCTCAATGACCATTACATCGTTATCGGCGCCCGTATGGACAACCTGGGCATGGATACTTATACCGTGGACGGCGAGCGCGTGAACCGTATTTACTACGGTGCCAACGGCAATGCAACCGGCATGGCCATGTTGCTGGAACTGGCCCGCAAGCTTTCTTATTCCCGCACCCTGCTGCGCCGAAGCGTCCTGCTGGTTGGATTCGGTGCCTCGGAAAAGACCTTCGCCGGTGCCTGGTATTTCCTGAACCGCAGTTTCGCCGCCGATGCCGGGAAGATAGATGCCATGGTGAACCTGGACATGCTGGGACTCTCCGGCAACGGCTTCTACGCCTTTACCTCGTCCAACGTGGACATGAACACCCTGGTGAATACGCTTCAGGGGGAACTGCTGCCTATCCAGGCCAGCATCACCTACCAGCAGCCCTATCCCGGAGACCATCTGGTTTTCTATGAGAAAGAAATCCCTTCCGTCCTCTTCTCTACGGGTCGCTATCCGGAGCACAATACCGGCCGGGACACCTATGGAATCGTGGACTTCGAAGGCATGGAACGGGAGCTGGAATACATCTACAGCTATGTGCAGGCCCTTTGCAACGGTCCCAGGCCGCTGTTCCGCAATTCGGACGTCCCCAAAGCCGAAGAAAAGCCCGTGGGCGTGTATGCCTACAGCGATGTGGACGTAAAGCCCATGTTCCTGAATTCGGCCGACCCCCGTGTTTTCATGGAGCGCTGGGTCTATCCGTACCTCAAGTATCCAACGTATGCTGTGGATAACGGCATCCAGGGCCGTGTGCTGGTACAGTTCGTGGTAGATGAGAAGGGAGAGGTAAAAGATGTTGAGGTGGTTAGGGGAATCCACTCCACACTGGACGATGAAGCCGTCCGGGTGATATCCGCTTCCCCCAAATGGCGCCCCGGCCGCTTGCAGGGCAAGAAGGTGAAGGTGGCCATGACGGTGAGCGTAGAGTTCCGCCTGGACAAGGAAAAAGGTAAGTTTGGAATCAACGGTACAGTTATAAAATAATGGATTACAATTTTTTAGAGATTGAGAAGAAGTGGCAGCAGTGGTGGGCCGCCAACAAGACATATAAGGCCGAACAAGATTCGGCAAAGCCCAAGTACTATGTGCTGGACATGTTCCCGTACCCCAGTGGTGCGGGCTTGCATGTGGGCCATCCGCTGGGATACATCGCCAGCGATATCTTTGCCCGCTACAAGCGCCTCAAGGGTTTCAATGTGCTGCACCCCATGGGCTATGACGCCTTTGGCCTGCCGGCCGAGCAATATGCCATCCAGACCGGCCAGCACCCGGAGAAGACCACCCACGACAACGTGGCCCGCTATCGTCAGCAGCTGGACCGCATCGGCTTCTCCTTCGACTGGGACCGTGAGTTCCGCACCTGCGACCCGGATTATTACAAGTGGACCCAGTGGGCCTTCCTGAAGATGTTCGGCAGCTGGTATGACAATTCCATCCAGAAAGCCCGTCCTATCGAGGATTTGGTGGCCGAGTTTGAGAAGGGCGGCAGCGCGGCGGTGGATGCCGCCTGCAGCGAAGGTCCCGCCTTCAGCGCCGCGCAGTGGAAAGGCTTTACAGAGAAGGAAAAGGCCGATATCCTGATGCGTTATCGCATTGCCTATCAGGGAGAAAGCACCGTGAACTGGTGCCCGGCCTTGGGTACCGTCCTGGCCAATGACGAGGTGAAGGATGGCTTCTCCGAGCGTGGCGGTCACCCGGTATTCCAGAAAAAGATGACCCAGTGGCAGCTGCGTGTGAGCGCCTATGCCGGCCGACTGCTGGACGGTTTGGACCAGCTGGACTGGACTGACTCTCTCAAGGAGATGCAGCGCAACTGGATCGGCCGCAGCCAGGGAGCCGAGATTGTATTCAAAGTAGAGTGCGACGGCGCCAGTCATGACGTCACCATCTTCACCACCCGGGCCGATACCCTCTTCGGTGTCACCTTCATGGTGCTGGCTCCGGAGAGCGAGTGGGTGCCCAAGCTCACCTCAAAGGACCAGAAGGCCGAAGTGGACGCCTACCTGGAGCAGGTGAAGAAGAAGACCGAGCGCGAAAGGATGGCCGGAAAAGCCGTCACCGGCGTTTTCTCCGGCGCCTACGGCATCAATCCGCTCACCGGGGAGAAGGTGCCTGTCTGGATTGCCGAATATGTGCTGGCCGGTTACGGCACCGGCGCCATCATGGCCGTTCCCGCACACGACAGCCGTGACTATGCCTTTGCCAAGAAGTTCGGCCTGCCCATCGTTCCCGTTATCGAAGGGGCCGATGTGAGCGAGCAGAGCGTGGACGCCAAGGAGGGTATCATGTGCAACAGCGGTTTCATGGACGGGCTTACCGTGAAGGAGGCCATTCCCGCCGCCATCGACTATGTGGAGAAGCAGGGAATCGGCCACCGGAAAATCAATTACCGCATCCGGGATGCCATTTTCTCCCGCCAGCGTTACTGGGGAGAGCCTTTCCCCATCTATTACAGGGACGGAATCGCCACGCCCGTGGCCTTCGAAGACCTGCCTCTCACCCTGCCGGAAATTGACCAGTACAAGCCCACCGAGGACGGTCAGCCGCCGCTGGCCCGTGCCAAGGATTGGACCTATAAGGGATATCCGCTGGAAACCAGCACCATGCCCGGTTTTGCCGGCTCCAGCGCCTACTACCTGCGCTACATGGATCCCCACAACAATGAGGCTTTGGTCTCCAAGGAGGCCGATGAATACTGGCGCAATGTAGACCTGTACGTGGGCGGCACGGAGCATGCCACCGGCCACCTCATCTACAGCCGCTTCTGGAACAAATTCCTCAAGGACCTGGGCTATGTGGTGGAGGAAGAGCCCTTCTGCAAACTCATCAACCAGGGCATGATCCAGGGCCGTTCCAACTTCGTATATCTGATTCCCGGCACCAATAAGTTTGTATCGGCAGGCCTTAAGGACCAGTATGAGACCATCCCGGTGCATGTGGACGTGAATATCGTGTACAACGACAAACTGGATATCGAGGCCTTCCGCGCCTGGCGTCCGGATTACAAGGATGCCGAGTTCGTGCTGGAGGACGGGGAGTACATTTGCGGCTGGGCCATCGAGAAGATGTCCAAGAGCATGTACAACGTGGTGAATCCGGACAAGATTTGCGATACCTACGGGGCCGATACCCTGCGCCTGTACGAGATGTTCCTGGGACCCATCGAGCAGGCCAAGCCGTGGGATACCAAGGGCATCGACGGCGTGAACCGCTTCCTCAAGAAGTTCTGGCGCCTGTTCTGGGACCGCGAAAAGTGGCTGGTCACCGACGACGCTCCCACTCCGGAGGAATTGAAAGCCCTGCACAAGCTCATCGGCAAGGAGCAGGAAGACATCGAGCATTTCTCCTACAATACCACCATATCGGCCTTCATGATTGCGCTGAACGATTTGGGCAACTGCTCCAAGCGCGCCATCCTGGAGCCGCTCACCGTGTTGCTCTCGCCGTTTGCCCCGCACATTGCCGAGGAACTGTGGCACCAGCTGGGCCACCAGGATTCCGTGGTGTATGCGGCCTTCCCGGAATATAAGGAAGAGCTGGCGGCCGAAAACTCCGTGAAGTACCCCGTCTCCTTCAACGGAAAGACGCGTTTCTTCCTGGATGCGCCTGCATCGGCCTCTCCCGCCCAGGTGGAGGAAATGGTGCGTGCCCACGAGAAAACGCCGCAGTATGTGGGAGATATGTCCATCGCCAAGGTCATCGTGGTCCCCGGCCGCATCGTGAATGTAGTCCTTAAGAAGTAAAATATGCCTACCACCCTCAAAAAAACCCCTTTCACCATTGTCAAGGAATGGCTCCTGGTCACCCTGGGCATTCTCATCTATGTGACCGGATGGGCCCTGTTCCTCATTCCCAACAACCTGGTGGGCGGCGGCGTGTCCGGTATCTCCTCCATGATCCAATACGCCACGCAGGGCGCCATCCAGATGGGTTATTCCTATTTTGTGCTCAACGCCATCCTCATCATCGCCGCCGTGGTGATCCTGGGAATGGGCTTCGGCGCCAAAACCCTTTATGCCATCGTCCTGGCCTCCGTGGCGCTGCGTTTTCTGCCCGGCCTCATTCCGGCCGAGATTATCAAGCACCTGGCGCTGGACAACGGCAAGCTGCTCTCCGTACTGATGGGCGGCCTCATGGCCGGTATCGGCATCGGCATGAGCATTTCCAACGGTGGCTCCACCGGCGGTACGGACATCATTGCGCTCATCTACACCAAGTACCATAACGTTTCGCCCGGCAAGGTGATCCTGTTCCTGGACTTTGTGATTATCCTGTCTTCCCTCATCGTCCCTTCTTATGTGACGGACGTGGATCCGGAGACGGGACTGGCCCTGGTGGATGCCGAGGGTAAGGCCATTACGCACCTGATGCCCATCTACGACAAGATTACCACGGTCCTGTACGGCCTTATCCTGGTCACGGTGAACAGCTATGTGCTGGATATGTACATTTCCGGCTCCCAGCAGAGCGTGCAGCTTTTCATCCTCTCCAACGAGTACGAGAAGATTGCCGATGCCATCACCACCGACCTGCACCGCGGCGTCACCGTTTTGGACGGCAAGGGCTGGTACACCAAGAAGGACATGAAAGTGCTCATGGTGCTCACCCGCAAGACCGACCTGAACCTCCTGCTGCGCTATGTCAAGCAGATTGACTCCCACGCTTTCCTTTCCGTGAGCTCTGTGAACGGCGTATACGGAAAAGGATTCGACACCATCAAGAAGTAAAAAGCTCTCTGACATATACAAGGTTATGCGTGCTCCCGGGCCGCCTTCCCTTGCCTCATGAACCACCACCTGTTAGTGCTGCTCCTGGCTTTCCTTTTGGCGGCAGCCCTGTTTGCGGGCGCAATCCTGTATCTTCGCCTGCGGAAGAAGGAAGCCTGTCATCAAGATGTGGAGGATGACTATTCCTCCCCCTATGAATCGGCGGCAATCGATCAGTATCTGTACGACAGGTGTTGCCGGTATATGACGGAACGGAGGCCTTTCCTGGTAGAGTCTTTCAGTCTCCAGGACCTGGCCAATGCCGTCTTTACCAATAAAGTGTATCTGAGCAAGACCATCAACCGTTTTTCCGGGAAGAATTTCAGGCAGTACGTGAATTATTATCGCGTGATGTATGCCATGGAACTGTTCCGGAACAACATGGGACTCCGTGTCACCGACATGGCCCAGCTTTCCGGTTTCCGGTCCGACACGTCTTTTCTCAGGTCTTTTAAAGAAGTGATGGGGGAGAAACCCAGTATCTGGTGCTCCCGCATGCGAAAAAAGTTCAACAAACCCTTTTAAACAGTGGCTTGGGGCGCTTAACCTTGAATCCCTTTCCAACTATCCGGAACAGGGGCGGTTACATCCACCTCGGTCTTTTTGACGGGGTGGATGAATTGTATCCGGCGGGCCATCAGGGAGATGCCGCCGTCGGAATTGGAGCGTTTGGCGCCGTACTTGAGGTCTCCCTTGATGGGACAGCCCATGTGGGAGAGCTGGCAACGGATTTGGTGGTGGCGGCCGGTGTACAGTTCCACTTCCAATAAGAAATAGCGGTCTGTGGTTTGGATGAGGGTGTATTTGAGTTTGGCCTCTTTCCCGTTTTTGGCTACGTAGGATTTGTTCTGCGCCTCGTTTCTTACCAGGTTGTCGGTGAGCGTGTCGCTTTCTTTGGGCGGGCGCTGGGCAACCAGGGCCCAGTAAGTTTTGTGGATTTCCCCGTCCCGCAGCATCTGGTTCAGCCGTTCCAGTGCCTTGGAGGTCTTGGCAAAGATGCAGACTCCGCTCACGGGGCGGTCCAGCCGGTGGGGGACACCCATGAACACCTGCCCGGGCTTGCCGTCCCGCTGCGCAATGAAGGCCTTGAGGGTCTCCGACAAGGGTTCGTCTCCGGTTTTATCTCCCTGGACAATCTCTCCCGTGCGCTTGTTGAAAATAATCAGGTGATTGTCTTCCAGCAGGATACGGCCGGCGATATCCTGGAACTCGTTTTCGGCCAGTGTTCTGTATACTCCCATAGCGCCACAAAGTTACAACTTTTGTTGATAAAAATTTTGCAAATTCACAAAAAAGTCGTACATTTGCGGTCCAATCTTCTGGATGTAGCGCAGTTGGTAGCGCACCTGGTTAGGGACCAGGAGGTCGCTGGTTCAAGTCCAGTCATCCAGACGAAGGCCTCGCGAAAGCGAGGCTTTTTTCGTCTGGATGACTGGACCTGAACCCCTTCGTTAACGTTACCCCCTCCCTAAATCCCTCCCCTCGGGGGAGGGGCTTTGTCGCTTCGCTCCGAAAACAACCATTCCTCCTTCGTCCCATCCTTCTTCTTCGACAATCTTAACCTGTTTTGAGGCTCTAAACGAACTAAGATCATCAGCGAGAACAATCTTAACCTGTTTGGGGGCTCTAAACGAACTAAGATTGTCTCTGGGTGCATTCTTAACGTGTATTTCGGCTTAAAACGAACTAAGATTGTCAGTGGGAACAATCTTAGTCCGGAAATAGACCGTTTTAGGTTTTCTGCAAATAATTTATTATGTTTGCGTTCCGATAAAACGAACGCAATATGAAAGTGATGAAATTCGGCGGCACTTCCGTGGGAACAGCCGCCAGGATGCAGGCGGTGGCCCGTCTGGTGATGGACGCCGGGCAGAATGTGGTGGTCCTTTCGGCCATGTCCGGAACCACCAACTCGCTGGTAGAGATTGCCGGTTATCTGTATAACCGTAACGCCGACGGCGCCCGCGACGTCATCAGCCGCCTGGAAGCCAAGTATCTCAAGACCATACAGGAACTCTACGCATCGGAGGACAGCCGAAAGGCTGCCGAGGCGTTTGTCCACCAGACTTTCGAGGGGATTTCGGCCGTAACGCGGGAACTCTTCGGGGCCCAGCAGGAAAAACTTATCCTGGCACAGGGAGAGCTTCTTTCCACCCACATGATGGAGCTGTACCTCAAAGAGCAGGGGGCCGATGTCCTCCTGATTCCTGCCCTGGAATTCATGCGAACGGACGCCCAGGGAGAACCGGACCAGGACTACATTGCTGCCCACATCCAACCTTTCCTCCAGAAGAAAGCCCAAATCTATCTTACCCAAGGCTTTATCTGCCGCAATGCACATGCCGAGGTGGACAACCTCCAGCGGGGCGGCTCCGATTACAGCGCTTCACTCATCGGTGCGGCTATCGGCGCAGAGGAAATCCAAATATGGACGGATATCGATGGCATGCACGACAATGACCCCCGCGTGGTGGAGAAGACATCGGCCGTGCGGCACCTGCACTTCGAGGAGGCCGCCGAGCTGGCCTACTTCGGCGCTAAAATATTGCACCCCACCTGCATCCAGCCGGCCAAGTTTGCCAATATCCCCGTCCGTCTCAAGAATACCATGGAGCCCGAGGCCCCCGGTACCCTTATCGACAATCGGCCCGAGCCTGGCACCATTAAGGCCGTAGCCGCCAAGGACAATATCACCGCCATCAAAATCAAGAGCTCCCGGATGCTGCTGGCGCACGGATTCCTGCGCAAGGTATTCGAGATTTTCGAGAGCTACCGTACACCCATCGACATGATCTGCACCTCGGAAGTGGGCGTTTCCATGTCCATCGATGATACCCGCTACCTTTCCGAAATTGTGCACGACCTCAAGAAATACGGCACCGTGACCGTGGACTTGGACATGTGCATCGTATGCGTGGTGGGAGACATGGATTGGGAAAACCTGGGCTTCGAGAGCCGGGTGATGGCCGCCATGAAAGACATTCCGGTGCGCATGGTGAGCTACGGCGGCAGCAATTACAATATTTCCCTGTTGGTAAAAGGTGAGGACAAGGCCCGGGCCCTGCAGGCCCTGAGCCGCCATCTGTTTGCGTGATGCTCAAAGGAACGTACCCCTTAGACCGCTTTCAAGGCCTCCGGACGCCTTTTTACTACTACGACACCGCCCTTTTGCAATATACCCTTGACGCTATCAAGGAGCAAATCAAGGACCGTCCCACGTGGCAGGTGCATTATGCCGTGAAAGCCAATCACAATCCCGTGCTGCTCAAGCAGATAGCGGCGGCGGGCTTTGGCGCCGACTGCGTGAGTGGCGGCGAGGTGCAGGCTGCGCTGGATGCCGGCTTTGCGCCGTCCTCCATCGTCTACGCCGGTGTGGGAAAGGCCGACTGGGAGATACTACTGGCACTGGAAGCCGGTATCGGCCGCTTCAACGTGGAATCATCGGCCGAGCTGCAGGTGATTGCCTCTTTGGCTGCCTCGAAGGGGCTGATGGCACCGGTGAGCCTGCGCGTGAACCCGGACATCGGCGCGCACACCTTGGCCGGCATCACCACCGGCCTGGCTGAAAATAAGTTCGGCATCTACCACGGCATGGTGGAAGAGGTGATCCGGGAAGCCCTGGCACTCCCTTCCATCCGCTTCTACGGGCTGCACTTCCACATCGGCTCCCAAATCCTGGAAATGCCGGACTTCGCCGCCCTGTGCAACCGCATCAACGATTTGACGGCCCGGCTGGAGCGTGCGGGAATAACGGTGGCCGACATCAACGTAGGAGGCGGCCTGGGCATTGAATACGGTCACCCGAACCACCTTCCCATGGCCAATTTCCAGGCCTACTTCGACACGTACAAAAGGCTGCTGGGCAATTCCCGTCCCGTTCACTTTGAGCTGGGCCGAAGCATCATCGCCCCCTGCGGCACGCTCATTACGCGCGTATTATATGTAAAGGAAGGTCTCGCAAGGCGCTTTGCCATTGTAGATGCCGGCATGAACGACCTCATCCGTCCGGCCCTGTACCATGCCGTGCACCGGATAGAGAACCTGTCTTCCAACGGTCCCGAGATGCCTTATGACGTGGTGGGGCCCTGCTGTGAAAGTTCCGATGTCTTTGGCAAAGACGTCATGCTGGAAGAATGCCACCGCGGGGATTTCATCGCCCTGCGCAGTGCCGGCGCCTACGGAGAATCCATGGCCTCGCAATACAATTGCCGCCCCCTGGCTCCCGCGGTTTTCTCTGAATAATTATTACATCAACACCTTCCGGATAAAGGGTGTCTGGTACTGATAGGCCAGTTTGGTGAGGTCCCAGCCGGGTTGGGTGAGGATGAGCGCCGCCTTTTTGCCACGGGTGATGGAACCGTATTCGGACGAAACGCCCATGGCGTAGGCGCTGTTCAGCGTAACGGCGTTGAAAGCTTCCATGGGGGTGAGACGCATCTTGATGCAGCCCTGGGCCATTACGAAGCGCATGTCTCCGCAGGGGGAGGAGCCGGGATTGTAATCCGATGCCAGCGCTACGCCCAGACCCGCCTTGATGAAATCCCGGGCCCGGCCGTAGGGGAGTCCCAGGAAGAAGGAGGAACCCGGCAGCATGGTGGGCATGGTCCAGGACCCCTTCAAAGCTTCCATCTCGGTTTCTGTGGTGCGTTCCAGGTGGTCTACCGACAGCGCCTGGTGCTTCACGCCCACCTGCACGCCGCCGCTCACGGCCAGTTCGTTGGCGTGAATCTTGGGCGTGAGCAGGTGCTGCGCCGCCGTGAGGATGCGGTCTGTATCCTCTACGGTAAAGAAGCCTTCGTCGCAAAATACATCGATGAAGTCGGCGTATTCCGCCGCCTGTGGAATCATATCGATGACGGCCTGCACATAAGCCTCATGCGTGTACCCGCGGCCGATGGCATGGGCGCCCAAAAACGTGCTTTTAACGGTAGCAGGAACGGTTTCTTGGATACGCCGGATAACCCGCAGCATCTTCATTTCCCCTTCCGGACACAGGCCGTAGCCGCTTTTGATTTCCATGGCCACGGTGCCTTTGCCCATCATCTCCTTCACCCGCACCATGGACTGCCGGTACAATTCTTCTTCGGGGGTCTTGTTCAGAAGATCGGCCGAATTCAATATCCCGCCGCCCCGGGCAGCTATCTCCTCATAGGAAAGCCCGTTAATCTTATCCAGGAATTCGCCGTCCCGGGAACCCGCATACACAATGTGCGTATGACTGTCGCAGAACCCCGGCATCAACATGCCCCCACGGGCGTCGACAGTGTCCGGCGTGTCACTCACATTCTTTCGCCCCGGACAGGTCTCCATCGGCCCCCAGTCTGCAATCCGGCCATCCTCCATGGCCAGCCAGGCATTTTCCAGCATGCCGGTCTGCCCCTGTTCCTTCCCTTCTTTTCTTAATACCCCTTCAGGAACAATTCCTACGAGTTTTCCTATATTCTTTATTATCATAAATTCATTCTTTTATAAGATATACTCTTCAAAAACCTGTGCCACCCTCGGCAATATAAGAGGGAGGGGCCCACAACCAGTGCTCGAAGAGCACGGTGCATGGGAGGGGTCGCGAAGCGACGGTTTTTGAAGAGTATATCTTATAAATATTTTTCACTCTTAATGAACTGAATAGATTTTTCTATCAGCGGATGCATGTAGGTGTCGGTGTCGATGAACGGCACTTCCTGGCGATAGTCGGCAAAGATGTGTTCCAGAACGGGGGAAGATTGCAGGGGTCTGCGGAATTCCAGTGCCTGGGCGGCGTTGAACAGTTCGATGGCCAGTACCGTCTCCACATTGTCCACGATGCGCACCAGCTTGGTGGCGCTGTTGGAGCCCATGGAAACGTGGTCTTCCTGGCCCTGGGAGGAAGGGATGGAGTCGCAGGAGGCGGGCCAGCAGAGTCCCTTGTTCTGGGAAACGATGGAAGCGGCGGTGTACTGCGGAATCATGAAGCCGCTGTTGAGGCCGGGCGATGCCACCAGGTACTTGGGCAGGCCGCGCAGGCCGTCGATGAGCTGGAAGGTACGGCGCTCGGAGATGCTGGCCAGCTCGCTCATGGCGATGGCCAGGGAGTCCATGGGAATGGCGATGGGCTCTCCGTGGAAGTTGCCGGCCGAGATGACCATGTCCTCCTCCGGGAAGATGTTGGGATTGTCTGTTACAGAGTTGATCTCATTCTCTATCACGGACTTGACATAGGCGATGTTGTCCTTTACGGCGCCGTGCACCTGCGGGATGCAGCGGAAGCTGTAAGGGTCCTGTACGTGCACTTTGGGACGGTTGATCAGCTGACTACCGTCCAGGATATGCATAAACCTTTCCCCGGTGAGGATTTGGCCGGTATGGGGCCGAAGCTGGTGCGTGAGCGGGAGGAAGGGCTCGATGCGTCCGTCATAGGCGTCCAGGGACATGGCGCCGATGAGGTCGGCCCAGCGGCTGAGGCGGATACTTTTGAGGATGCTCCAGATGGCGTGCGCGCTCATGAACTGCGTGCCGTTGAGGAGGGCCAGACCTTCCTTGGACTGCAGCCGGATGGGCTCCCAGCCCAGTTCTTTCCATACATCGGCCGACGGACGGCGCTGTCCCTTGTACAAGACCTCTCCCATGCCGATGAGCGGCAGGCACAGGTGCGCAAGGGGAGCCAGGTCCCCGGAGGCGCCCAGCGATCCCTGCTGGTATACAACGGGAAGCACGTCCTCATTGAACATGTCCACCAGGCGCTGCACGGTGACCAGTTGGGCACCGGAATGGCCGTAGGACAGGTTCTGGACCTTCAGGAGCAGCATCAGCTTCACAATTTGGGGCCGCACGGTTTCCCCTGCGCCGCAGGCGTGGGACATCACCAGGTTGTGCTGCAGCTGGCTGAGGTCTTCCTTGGGAATGGTTACATTATATAAAGAGCCGAAGCCCGTGGTGACGCCGTACACCGGACGGCCGATGTCTTCCATCTTCCGGTCCAGGTATTCCCGGCATTTGACGATGGCTTCGGTGGCCTCTTGGGAGAGGACCAGTTTTTCATGGTTGTCAATGATTTCTTTTACTCTCTCCAGCGAGAGATGGGCATGGGATATGGAATGCATATTACTGCAATGCTTTTTTAATTAAGGTGTCGTCGGCTAAGTTGGGGAGCGTTACTTTCAGTTGCGGGGTGCGGGCCATTTCCCGTTCGATGGCGAAGCGGGCGGCGGTGTTCCTGGCCCAGGAGCGGCGGGCGATGCCGTTGTTGACGTCCCAGAACAGCATTTCCCGGATGTGGCGGGCCGAATCCTCGGACCCGTCGATGACCATGCCGAAACCGCCGTTGATGACTTCTCCCCAGCCCACGCCGCCGCCGTTGTGGATGGAAACCCAGGTGGCGCCGCGGAAACCGTCTCCAATCACATTCTGCACAGCCATATCGGCCGTGAACCGGCTTCCGTCATAGATGTTGGAGGTTTCGCGGAACGGGGAGTCGGTGCCGGAAACGTCGTGATGGTCCCGGCCCAGCACGATGGGGGCCGATATTTCCCCCTTGCGGATGGCCTCGTTGAAGGCCAGGGCAATCTGGGTGCGGCCTTCGCAGTCGGCATACAGGATGCGCGCCTGCGAGCCCACCACCAGGTGGTTGCGGCCGGCTTCTTCTATCCATCGGATGTTGTCCCGCATCTGGCCGGCAATTTCTTCGGGGGAGTGGGCCGCAATCTCTCCCAGGACCTTCATGGCAATCTTGTCGGACTTCTGGAGGTCTTCGGGTTTTTCGCTCATGCACACCCAGCGGAACGGGCCGAATCCATAGTCGAAGTACATGGGACCCATGATGTCCTGTACATAGGAAGGATAGCGGAAACGGCCGTCGGGCAGCAGGATGTCGGCGCCGGCGCGGGAGCTTTCCAGGAGGAAGGCGTTGCCGTAGTCGAAGAAATACATGCCCTTGGCGGCCAGGCGGTTGATGGCGGCCACATGGCGCCGCAGGGACGTCTGGACGGCCTCCTTGAACCGGGCCGGGTCTTCGGCCATCATCTTCTTGGATTCTTCCAGGGAGTAGCCCACGGGATAATATCCGCCGGCCCAGGGGTTGTGCAGGGAAGTCTGGTCACTGCCCAGGTCCACGTGGACGCCTTCATCGGCCAGGCGTTCCCACAGGTCTACCACGTTGCCTACATAGGCCAGGGAAACCACTTCTTTGGCGTCCACGGCCTTTCGGATGCGGGGGATGAGTTCGTCCAAATTGGTGTGCAATTCGTCCACCCAGCCCTGTACATAGCGTTTTTCGGCCGCCTTGGGGTTGATTTCGGCCGTTACGCTCACCACGCCGGCGATGTTGCCGGCTTTGGGCTGGGCACCGCTCATTCCGCCCAGGCCTGCTGTCACGAACAGTTTTCCGGCCGGGCTGCCGCCCTGCTTGCGGGCTGCGTTCATCACCGTGATGGTGGTGCCGTGCACAATGCCCTGCGGGCCGATGTACATGTAGCTGCCGGCGGTCATCTGGCCGTATTGGCTTACGCCCAGGGCGTTGAAGCGCTCCCAGTCGTCGGGTTTGGAATAGTTGGGGATGACCATGCCGTTGGTCACGATCACGCGCGGGGCGTCCTTATGGCTGGGGAACAGGCCCAGCGGATGGCCGCTGTACATGACCAGCGTCTGCTCGTCCGTCATGGTGGCCAGGTACTGCATAACCAGTCGGTACTGGGCCCAGTTTTGGAAGATGGCGCCGTTGCCGCCGTAGATGATGAGCTCGTGCGGATGCTGGGCTACCCTTTCGTCCAGGTTGTTCTGGATCATGGCCATGATGGCTGCCGCCTGGCGGGACCGGGCCGGATACTCGTCGATGGGCCGGGCATAAATCTTATAGGAAGGGCGGTAGCGGTACATATAGATGCGCCCGTACGCTTTGAGCTCCTGGGCAAACTCCGGCGCCAGTTGCGCGTGAAGGGCTTCCGGGAAGTACCGGAGGGCGTTTTTGAGCGCCAGAACCTTCTGTTCCGGGGTTAGGATATCCTTGCGCTTGGGCGCATGGTTAATCTGGGGGTCGTAGGGCTTGGCTTCCGGCAGCGTGGCCGGAATACCAGCCAGTATCTCCTGAGAAAACCGTGATGTGTAATCCATTGACTATTAGTTTGTTGTATAAATCCTCCCCAGCGAAATCGGAAAGGAGGATTTGTGTATATTATTGATATTCAAACACTTCTGCATCACGCTTAAGTTTGGGCGTCGTCACGCCAGGATATGGGCATCCACTTCGGCCAGCACCTGTTTCTCCAGGGCCAGGGCTTCGGCCACGATGGCATCGGCACGGTCCAGCAGCGGCTGGGCGGGGGCTTTGTCCTTGAGGCCGGCGGCGTTGATGCGCACGTTCAGGCGGGCGCCTTGGATGCCGGCCACGGCGGCCAGGGCGGCCACACCGGCGTCGGAGGCCGATGCCGGATTGCCGGAGGTGGCCATCTGCAGGGCCAGGGGCAGGGCCTTCAGGGAAGCTTCCATGGTACGCAGGGGCACCTGAGCGGCGTAGAGTGTGGCGGCTTCCAGCGCAGCGGCGCGGGCGGCCTTCTCTTCGTCCGTACCCTTGGGCATGGAGAAGCAGTCCATGATGCGGTTGAAGGCGGCGGTGTCTTCGTCGATGAGCAGCAGGAGTTCGTCCACCAGTTTCTGGCCTTCCTCGGCCACATCGGAGAATTCTTTCCAGCGTTCATCCCAGCCGCGTTTGTGCGAGGACAGGTTGGCCACCATAGTGGCAAGGGCGGCGGCAAAGGCACCCATGCAGGCCGATACCGAACCACCGCCGGGAGCCGCGCTCTCGCTGGCCGTCTCCCGCGTGAAGGCTTCCACGCTCATCTGCGCCAGGCCGTGCTTCTCCTCTTCCAGCAGGTATTCAATGACTTTTTCCTTGGGATTGAAGGGCTTTAGATCGTCCAGAGACATGGACTTGACTGCTATCTTCACTATCTCTTCTTCGGAAATACCCAGGGAGCGCTGCTGTTTTTCCAGATAATATTTGCCGGCCTCAATGAGTACCCGCTTGGGGACCAGCCCCACAATCTCGGCTCCCGTAACGCGCAGGCCGCGTGCGGACGCGCAACGGCAAACCTCATCAAAGGCCACGTGCAGGGGCGTAGCGTCTATGTCCGTGATATTCATGGACACCTGCGCAATGCCGTATTCGTCAATGAACCAGCCGATGGCCTTGGTTCCCTTGAGGGTGCCGGGAATCCAGCCGTCACCATTGGGGTTCTTGCGCCCTTTCTCCCGCACGTCGAAGGCCACGGCCATGGCGCGGCGGGTGCTGGTGGTATTCAGGTTGAAGTTCACGGCCACCAGGAAGTTACGGGCGCCTACGTTGGTGGCACCAGCTTTGGCTGCCACCTCGTTCCAGGAACCGCCGAAGTCCGGCTTCAGGGCCGGATCGGCCATCTTCTTGGGCAGGGCCTCGTATTCTCCCTCCCGGCACACGGCCAGGTTCTTGCGCTCCGGCTTGAAGGCCGCTGCCTCATAGCAATAGCAGGGAATGCCCAGTTCTTTCCACAGACGTTCTGCCAGGCCACGGGCCAGGGCGGCGCATTCTTCCAGCGTAATGCCGGCCACCGGGATTAACGGGAGTACGTCGGTGGCGCCGCTGCGGGGATGAGCCCCATGATGCAGCCGCATGTCTATGAGCTCCTGTGCTTTGGCCGCGCCGCGGAAGGCGGCTTCGCACACGGGCTCCGGTTCTCCCACAAAAGTGACTACGGTACGGTTGGTGGCTTCTCCGGGATCTACGTCCAGGACCTTGACACCTTCTACGGTGCTGATTGCTGCCACAATGGCATCAATGACTTCTTTGTTGCGTCCTTCGCTGTAATTGGGAACGCATTCTACGAGTTGTTTCATTATTTGATTTCCGGGTGTTCGGCCATAAGTTTGTCGGTCCAGTTACGGAAGTCGCTCCAGCGGTAATAGTTGCCCGTTACGGGAGTGAGTTCCGGCAGGGTGGCTTCGTTTTCGTTCAGCACCACCTTGAACAGGATGTCTCCCTTCTTGTTCTTATAGAATACGAACAGGATGGTGGCGGCCATGGGGATGTTGTAGTTCTGGAACCAGTATTTGGCTTCCTCGGGCTTGGCGGGGATGGTGCCCATACTGTTCACGTTCAGGAGCGTGACCAGGCCTTCCAGGATGTAGTCGTGGCCGAAGCGCAGGTGGGCGGCACGGTTGGGGTCGTCGAAAGAAGCCTCGGCCTTGTCTATCATATCCTGCAGCAGCGGAATCACACCATAACGGGCGGTGATGTCGCTGTAGAAGGAATAGTAGCTGGCGGCTTCCCAGAACTTCAGGCGCTGGCCGTCCGTGAGGAGGTCGTCGAAGAGAGGCTCCTTCACATAATTATGGTAACCGCACAGGAGCTCGAACAGCTGGTCCAGGAATGTTTCCTCTTCGTCCTTTTCCATTTCGGCGATGAAACTGCTGTCGGTGAACAGTTTGTCCAGGACCTCCTGCGGGTTGCAGGTACGCTGGAAGAAGGATTCCGGGGTTTCCATATCGGGCGTATCCTTCTGTCCCTTGAAAGTCTTACGGATGGCTCTGGGAGCGCTGGGCGGAGCAATGATGCCCATACCCATATGGTCCGACTGCATGCGCACGGCCAGTTTGGGATTCCCGCTCATCAGGCCGGTTACAAAGGCGCCCATGCTCACGATGCAGCGCTGGCCGGTGGAGGACAGGGCGTCCACTTTCTTGCGGCCCTTGAATACCTGCGGGAACTGCTCATACACAAAGGTGCCGATGGCCTGATGCTGGTCAAAGCCCAGCGGAACCAGGTCTCCGGTATTGATATAGGGCTCCTCGAAAAAGTCCATGTACTTGGCGGCAAATTCCTGGCCGTAAGGGGTGAGCAGGCCTTTCTTGTCGGCTTTCTTAAAGACGTCCCGGATGAAAGAGTAGGTCTTTGAGTTCCAGGCATAGCGGGAGCCGTGCCTTCCATAATGGCTGATATAGAATGGTTTATAGCCGTTGGGCGCTTTGGACAGGGTTCCGAATTCGTCCAGGCGGTGCGGGCCTTCCATACCGTAGGACTTGCGCACGTCGGCGTTGACCTTGTCCAAAACATCGTACTGCTGGGCTTGGAGCAGAAGGCAGGAAAGCAGGATCCCTGCCAGGACGGTCATCAGTTTCTTCATAGCTATAGCGTGTTATTCATTGGTTTTCATCTTTATCCTACAAACTTACAAAAAATCCCGGATATTTCTTATTATTGTAGAAGCAATGTTGCTGCTAAAAAGCCATTCCATATGAAAAAAATCCTTTGTACCCTTCTCCTGATGGCTGTGTGCAGCCTTTCTTTTGCACAGTATGTACGGCAGGGGAATACCATTATTGCCGATGGCCAGGTGAACGCCATCGTGGACGGTCTCAACAATGGACAATACGCCACCACCTTCACCGTAGGCGCCACCCCGAACGGAGTGGCGCCTCGCAGTGAATTTTTAATTCGAAGTCAAGCGGGGGACTACCACCACTTCTTCCGGTACTGCCAGTATTCGGCCTTGTAGCCGGCCATCTCGTCGAAGAACTTATCTCCGGCGTGCACGGTGACGGTCTTGTCGTTGAAGACCACCATGGGCTTGGTGTCGGGGTTATAGACTTCCCATTTGAACTTCTTTACGTCAGGCACACCGTTCTTGGCGAAGGATACCCACACGTCGCTCATGAAATCGGCCAGTTTGTAGGCGCTTTTATCGGCACCCACCATGAAGCGGCCCAGCCAGATGTTGTTGAACACGAAAGGCATTTCCGTGCAGTGGTTGGTGGCAAAGGTGCCGTCCATGTGCGGGGAAGGCTTGGCAAATACGTAGAGGTACTGCCTGGTGTCTCCCATCTGGTAGCGGAAATCGGCATTGTGGTACACGGCCGGCAGCATGTTGTTCTCCGAGAAGTTGCAGCCAATGATGGTGGGAAGGCCCTTGGAGATTTCGGCTACGCGGGGATCGTCCAGCGGATAAGGAAGGATTTCGCCGTCCAGCACGGGTGAGAACCACATGCCGGCGCCATATGCGCGGTAGAAGAAATTGTCCGGATAGGCCTCGATGACCGCCTTGGAAGCGGCTTCCAGGAGTTGAGCGTAAGGAATCAGCTGAATCTGGTCGATGGTCTTTTCATTCAGTCCCAGGTTGGCGACGGTCTTGCGGGCCATGGCGCGGGAAACCTTGGGATCGGCCAGGGAGAGCATGGAACCGCTCTCGATGATGCCCTTGTTGAAAAGGCCCTTGGCCGAAGGAGTGCCCATGAGGATGTTCACCTTGCCACCGCCGCCGCTCTGGCCGAAGATGGTCACGTTGTCCGGGTCTCCGCCGAAGGCCGCGATGTTCTTGTTCACCCATTCCAGGGCCTTCACCATATCCATCACGCCGACTACGCCGGAATACTTATACTGCTCTCCAAAATCGGACAAATCCATGAAACCCAGGATGTTGAGCCTGTGGTTGATGCTCACCAGCACAACGTCCTTGCGGGCCAGGTTGGCACCGTCATAGAAAGGAAGTTCGCTGCTGGCGCCCATGGCGTATCCGCCGCCGTGGAGCCAAACCATCACCGGGCGCTTTTTGCCGTCGTTGATGCCTTTGGTCCATACGTTCAGGTACTGGCAGTCGTCACTCTGGACACCGTCGTCCCATTGATAGAGGAAGGCTTCGCAGTCATCTTCCCAGGTAAGACGGGGAGCCTGGTGGCACTGGTGGCCGTAATACAGGGCGGTCTGGACACCCTCCCATTTGTCGGGATCTTCCGGAGCCATGAATCGGCCGGCCTTGGCATACTGGATACCCTTGAAAGTGTAGATGCCGTCTTCGATGTAACCGCAAAGCGTGCCATAGGTGGTTTCCACCAGGGCGTCCTTGCTGTTGACGATGACGGAATGGTCGGGATAACGGTCGCAGGCCGCACAGAGCAGCAGTACGGCGGCGCAAAGGGTGAGGATTCGTTTCATAATGTGGTTAGTGTGTGTTAGTCTTACTTGCCTTCCCGTGCCAGGAAGCAGGCGATGGTGTTTTTCATGAGCATGGCGATGGTCATGGGACCCACGCCGCCGGGGACGGGAGTGATATAGGATGCAACGGGCTCTGCGCTGGCGAAATCCACGTCGCCGCAGAGCTTGCCTTCTTCGTCCCGGTTCATACCCACGTCAATGACTACGGCGCCGGGCTTGATCATGTCTCCGGTAATGAGCTTGGCCTTACCCACGGCCAGCACCAGGATGTCGGCCGTACGGCATACGGCGCCCAGGTCGGCGGTACGGGAGTGGGCGATGGTCACGGTGGCATGGCGGTCCAGCAGGAGCTTGGCCACGGGTTTGCCCACAATGTTGCTGCGGCCCACCACCACGGCCTGTTTGCCCTTGAGTTCCACGCCCACGCTGTCAATCAGGCGCATGATGCCGGCGGGGGTACAGGGAACGATGCAGTCCTTGCCCAGCCAAAGCCCGGCAACGTTGCCGGGATGGAAACCGTCCACGTCCTTTTCCCGTGCGATGGTGTCGATGACCTTCTCTTCGTCAATATGCTTGGGCAGGGGCAGCTGTACCAGGATGCCGTCCACCAGGGGATTGTTGTTCAGTGCCACTATCTGCTCCAGCAGGGCGGCCTCGGTGATATCGGCGGGCAGTTCCACCAGCCGGGACTCCATGCCCGTGTAGGCCGCGGCCTTCACTTTGTTGCGTACATATACCTGGCTGGCCGGGTTCTCTCCCACGATAATCACCACCAGGCAGGGTTTGCGGCCGTATTTTGCTTCCAGTACAGGGACTTCGGCCTTCACCTCGTCCTTGACAACCTGGCTCAATGCTTTTCCGTCAATGATCTGACCCATATCTATTCAAATGCTAAATGTGCGATGTCGTTTCTGTAAAATAGGTTTTCGCAGTGGATTTTGCCGATTTCGGCATAGACCCGTGAACGGGCTTCGGCCAGGCTGGCGCCGCCGGAGACTACCATGAGCACGCGGCCGCCGTTGGTAAAGCACTCGCCGTCGCGGATGGCGGTTCCCATGTGGTAGACCTGGGCGTCTACGGCATCCAGGCCGCAGATTTCGTAGCCTTTCTCGTAGTGGCCGGGATAGCCTTTGGAGGCCAGTACCACCCCCAGCGTAACGCCGTTGTCCCATACCGGTTCGGCAACCGGAGTGCCCTTGGCCACCCCTTCAAAAATCTCGTAGATGTCGCTCTGCAGCAGCGGCAGCACCACCTCGGTCTCCGGGTCTCCGAAGCGGGCGTTGAACTCGATGACCTTGATGCCCTGCGGGGTTTTAATGAGGCCGCCGTACAGCACGCCGGAGAGGGGCAGGCCTTCGGCCACCATAGCCGATGCCGCCTTGCACATGATTTCCTTATAGGCAAACGCCCGGTCCTCTTCCGTGATGAAGGGCAGTCCCGTGTAGGCGCCCATTCCGCCGGTATTGGGCCCTTTGTCGCCGTCGAAGGCGCGCTTGTGGTCCTGGGACAGCGGCATGGGATAGACCCTCTCCCCGTCTACAAAGCACAGGAAGGAGAACTCGGGGCCGGTGAGGAAGTCCTCCACTACCACTTTCCCCTGGCCGAAGGTATGGTCCAGCAGCATGTCGGCCAGCGCCCGGCGCGCTTCGTCCACGTCCTGGGCGATGACAACGCCTTTGCCGGCGGCCAGACCGTCGTATTTGAGCACGGCGGGGAAGGGACGGGCCGATACATAGGCGAGCGCCTCGTCGAAGTCCTGGAAACTGCGGTAGGAAGCCGTGGGAATACCATATTTAGCCATGAGCACCTTGGCAAACTCCTTGGAACTCTCGATGGCCGTGGCTGCCTTTGTGTGGCCGAAAATGGCCAGCCCCGCCGCGCGGAAAGCATCCACGATGCCTGCGGCCAGGGCGGCTTCGGGACCCACCACGGTGAGGTCTACCTTGTTCTCCAGGGCGAAGGCCTTGAGGCCTTCCACGTCGGTATCCTTGAGCGGGACGTTGAACGCCTGCTCTCCAATACCGGCGTTGCCGGGGGCGCAGTAGATTTTGCTCACCTGCTGGCTGCGGGAGAGGGCGTCCACGATGGCGTGCTCCCGCCCGCCGCCGCCTATTACCAGCACGGTCTTTCCCAGGAGGTCCTCCAATTGGATTTCCTTCCCCTGGAGCGTCTTATTCTGTGAAGGAAGAGGATAAACTAAACCCATATATTAATGTTTGAAGTGGCGTACGCCGGTGAAGAGCATGCAGATGCCCAGCTCGTCGGCCTTCTTGATGGCGTCCTCGTCACGGATGCTGCCGCCGGGCTGCACAATCACCGTAACGCCGTACTTGGCAGCCAGGGCCACGGTGTCGTCGAAGGGCAGGAAGCCGTCGGAGGCCAGCACCAGGCCTTCGGTGAAGCCGGCGTTCTTAGCCTCTTCCAGGGCGATGAGGGCCGATCCCACGCGGTTGGTCTGGCCGGCGCCGATGCCGATGGTATGGTTGTCCTTCACCACGGCGATGGCGTTGGATTTCACGTGTTTGACAATCTTCCAGCCGAAGTTTGCATCGGCCAGCTGGGGCTGCGTGGGCTCCACCTTGGTCACGCACATCTCGGACGAGACGGTCTCTACCTGGGTGTCCAGCTGCTGGGCCAGCAGGCCGCCGTTCACGCTGATGTACTGCGGAATGGGAGCGTTGGTGCGGGTCATGTCCACCTGCATCACGCGCAGGTTCTTCTTGGCCGACAGGATCTCCAGGGCTTCGGGGGTGAAGTCGGGAGCGATGACGATCTCCAGGAAGATGGGCTTCATGCCCAGGGCTACTTCGGCGGTGAGGGTGCGGTTCACGCCCACGATACCGCCGTAGATGCTCACTTTGTCGGCCTCATAGGCGGCCTGCCAGGCTTCTTCGATGGTTTTGCCCACCGCGGCGCCGCAGGGGTTCATGTGCTTGAGGGCCACGCAGAAGGGTTCCTCGAAGTCCCGCAGCACGTTCAGAGCCGCATTGGCGTCCTGGATGTTGTTGTAGGAGAGTTCCTTGCCCTGGATCTGTTTGGCAAAGGCCAGGGAGAAGGAAGCGGGTTCCAGGGCGGCGTAGAAGTTGGCGCTCTGGTGCGGGTTTTCGCCGTAACGGAGGCCCTGCTTGAGGTCGTACTCCAGGAACAGTTTCTCGTTGAGGCCGGCCGCCTTGCGCATGTAAGTGGCGATGCAGGCGTCGTATTCGGCCGTATGGGTATAGGCCTTGGCGCTCAGTTTGAGGCGGGTTTCCGGGCTGGTGGTGCCGTTGGCGCGGAGTTCGGCCAGGACGGTGTCATAGTCGTTGGGGTCGCAGACGATGGTAACGTCCTTCCAGTTCTTGGCGGCGCTGCGCACCATGGAAGGGCCGCCGATGTCGATGTTCTCGATGGCATCTTCCAGGGTGACGCCTTCCCTGGCGATGGTCTGCTTGAACGGATACAGGTTCACGCATACCAGTTCGATGGTCTCAATGCCGTTCTCCTTAAGGGTTTCCATGTGGGCGGGAACGTCCCGGCGGGCCAGGATGCCGCCATGCACCTTGGGATGCAGGGTTTTCACACGGCCGTCGCAAATCTCCGGGAAACCGGTCACTTCGCTGATGCCGATGGTCTTCACGCCCTCTTTTTCCAGCAGTTTCTGAGTACCCCCGGTGGCGATAATTTCCCAACCGAGGTCTACCAATCCTTTAACAAAAGGTACAAGTCCACTTTTGTCACTAACACTAACTAACGCTCGCATAAGATTTTATTAATAGTTTCTACATATAATTCATGCTCGATCTTCTGGCCAATTCTATGAACTTCGTTCGGGTCCGAGCCCTCATAGGGGAAGGCCCGCTGGGCGATGATCTTGCCCCCGTCCAGGTCGGCATTCACCCAGTGGATGGTGATGCCGTACACCTTCACGCCATAGGCCACGGCGTCCTCCACGGCATGCGCGCCCTTGAAGGAGGGGAGCAGGGAAGGGTGGATATTGATGATCCTGCCCTCATAGGCCTGCAGCAGGGTTTCTCCCACAATGCGCATATAGCCGGCCAGGCACACCAGATCAATCTTTTCGGCGTCCAGCAGCTTCACAATCTCGGCTTCGTAAGCCGCCTTGCCGCTGTATTCCTTGGGATTGAAAACAAAGGTCTGGATGCCGAATTCCCGGGCGCGTTCTATTACGGGGGCGCAGGGTTTGTCGCACACCATCACGGCCACCCTGGCGTCCAGCACGCCGCTGGCGCAGGCTTGGGCAATGGCTACGAAGTTGGTGCCGGTGCCGGAGGCAAAGACTGCTAAGTTTTTCATTTCAAGATAATATTAACACCGGGCTTATCGGTTACTTTGCCGATGATGCTGGCCTTTTCCCCGTGGGATGCCAGGATAGAGATGGCCTTGGGGGCATCGGCCGCGTCCATCACGGCCACCATGCCCACGCCCATGTTGAAGATGTTGAACATCTCCCGGTGCGGCACGCCGCCCCATTTCTCCAGCATCCGGAATACCGGGAGGATTTCCCAGGTGCCTTCCTGGATTTCCAGGCCCTGGCCGGGCTGCAGCACGCGCGGGATGTTCTCGTCAAAGCCGCCGCCGGTGATGTGGGCCACCCCGTGCACATCGCACTGGGCTATCACGTCCAGCATCTGCTTCACATAGATCTTGGTGGGGGTGAGGAGCACTTCTCCCAGCTTTCGGCCGCCGAATTCGGGAATCTCATCCTGGTAGGAGAGGCCGGCATCGGCCACAATCTTGCGTACCAGGGAGAAGCCGTTGGAATGGACACCGCTGGAGGCGATGCCCACCAGCACGTCTCCCACTTTCACCTTTGAGCCGTCGATGAGCCTGGATTTCTCCACCACGCCGGTGGTATAGCCGGCAATATCGTATTCGCCGTCCTCGTACATGCCGGGCATCTCGGCCGTTTCTCCGCCCACCAGCGCGCAGCCGGCCTGGCGGCAGCCTTCGGCCACTCCGGCCACGATGGCTTCCACCTTGGCGGGAATGTTGTGCCCCAGGGCCACGTAGTCCAGGAAAAAGAGGGGTTCGGCACCCTGGGCCAGGACGTCGTTCACGCACATGGCCACGGCGTCGATGCCGATGGTGTCGTGCTTGTCCATGGCAAAGGCAATCTTGAGCTTGGTGCCCACGCCGTCGGTGCCGGAGACCAGTACCGGTTCCTTGATGTTGAGGGCACTGAGGTCGAACATGCCGCCGAATGAGCCGATGCCTCCCATGGAACCCTTGCGGGAGGTGGAGGCTACGTGCTGCTTGATGCGCCGCACTACTTCATATCCGGCTTCCAGGTTTACACCGGACTGTTCGTAAGATTTTGCCATATTATCAGTCGTTTTCTACAGATTCGTCATACAGGAGGGTAGGATACTCGCCGGTGAAGCAGGCCTGGCAGGGATCGGCGCAGCCGAAGCAGGAATCGCGTGTGGATTCCGGGCTCAGGTAGCCCAGGGAATCGGCGCCGATGGCATCCCGCGCCTCCTCCAGCGTACGGTGGGAACACAGCAGTTCCTCCGGGGTAGAGGTATCCACGCCGTAGTGGCAGGTATATTTCATCATGGGGCTGGCGATGCGCACGTGCACTTCTGTGGCGCCCGCTTCCCGCAGCATCTTCACAATCTTGAGGGAAGTGGTTCCGCGAACGATGGAATCGTCCACCAGCACCACCCGTTTCCCTTCCACGATGCTGCGCACCGGGGACAGTTTCATCTTCACGCCCAGTTCCCGGATGGCCTGCACCGGCTGGATGAAGGTGCGGCCCACGTATTTGTGCTTCACCAGGCCCATCTCGTAGGGGATGCCGCTTTCCTCGGCATAGCCCATGGCGGCGCTCAGGCTGGATTCCGGCACGCCCACTACCATATCGGCCTCTACCGGACACTCCCGGTACAGGCGGCGGCCGGCCTCCTTGCGGTAGGCATGTACGTTGCAGCCGTCAATATCGCTGTCGGGGCGGGCGAAGTAGATGTACTCCATGGCGCACATGCGGTGGCGGGAGAACTTGGAATACAGGGTGCTGCGGATGCCGTGATGGTCCAGGGTCACAATCTCTCCGGGCTGCACGTCGCGCACGAATTCGGCCCCCATGATCTCAAAGGCGCAGGATTCGCTGCTCACCACATAACCGTCTCCCAGCTTGCCGATGCAAAGGGGCTTGATGCCGTATTTGTCCCGGCAGGCGTAGATGCGGTTCTTGGTCATGATGACAAAGGTGAAACCGCCTTCCAGCATGTTCAGGGCCTTGACGATCATTACGATACGGTCTACGTTGCCGCCCTTTTTGATCAGGTGGGCCAGGAGTTCGCTGTCGGTCCGTGTTTGGAAGATGGATCCGCGCCGCTCCAGGTATTCGGCCACCTGGCGTGCATTCACCAAGTTTCCTTCTCCGGCGATGGCGAAGTCTCCCGTGTGGTGGTGGAAGAACAGGGGCTCCACGTTGTCCAGGCCGCCCTTGGAGGCATTGGCATATTTGACGCTGCCGATGCCCAGCCTTCCGGGTAGGTGGTTCAGTTCTCCGTTGGTGAAGATTTCGCTCAGCAGGCCCTGCCCCCTGTACCGGTAGCTGTTACCGTCTTCGTCGAAGGTGACGATACCGCCGCCTTCCTGCCCGCGGTGCTGGAGGTTGTGCAGTCCGTAATAGATTAAGGTAGAAGCGCTTTCTGCGCCATAGACAGCCAGTACGCCCATATTATGCTTCTTTGATGGCCTGGTTCAAACGGTCCAGGACGGTTTTGTAACTTTCTACCACGCGGCTCAGGTCCAGGCGGAAACGGTCTTTGTCCAGCCGCTCTCCGGTGGCTTCGTCCCACAGCCGGCAGGTGTCGGGGGAAATTTCGTCGGAAATGATGATGGCGCCCGTGTCGGAGGCCCGGCCGAACTCCAGTTTCATATCTACCAGTTCGATGCCGGCCTTGTGGAACAGGGGCTTGAGGAGCTCGTTCACACGGCGGGCGGTGGTGTACATGGCGTCCAGCTCCTGGTAAGTGGCCAGGCCCAGCGCCACGGCGATATCGCGGTTGATGAACGGGTCTTCCAGTTCGTCCACGTTGTAACGCATGTCCACCACCACGTTGGGATGGCGGAATCCGTCCTCTACGCCCAGGTGGGAGGCCAGCGCACCGGCGATGCGGTTGTGCACCACCACCTGCAGGGGGATGATCTCAATCTTGCGGCACAGCTGCTCCTTCTCTCCCAGGGTTTCGATGTAGTGGGTCTCCACTCCGTTCTGGTTGAGGTAGTTGAGCAGGATGGCCGAAATCTGGTTGTCCAGGGCGCCTTTTCCCTTGAAGCGGGCCCGTTTCACGTTGTTGAAGGCAACCGTTACGTCCTTGTAACGGAAGATGACCTGGTCCGGATGGTCGGTGGCAAAGACCTGTTTCTCGTTGCCTTCAAAGATTAATTCCCCTTTTATCATAGTATCAATTCTTTTTTCTAAAGTAACGGACGGCGTTGCGGAAGATGGGCTGCATGCAGTTGCCGTCGATGTTCTTGAAGAGTTGGTCCTCGTAGCGCTCGCTGTGGCCCATCTTGCCCAGGATGTGGCCGTCGGGGCTCAGGATACCCTCGATATCGTAGTAGGAGCCGTTGGGATTGTCCAGATAACGGAACGCCACCTGGCCGTTGGCAAAGAGCTCCCGGGCCAGTTCCTCGTTTACCACAAACTTGCCTTCTCCGTGGCTGAAGGCGATGCTGTGCACCTCTCCTTCTTCCATGCCGGCCAGCCAGGGGGAGTTCACGGAAGCCACCTGCGTGCGGGCGATGAGGGAAACGTGGCGGTTGATGTCGTTGCGGAAGAGGGTGGGGGAGTCCGACGTCACGCTGCCGGTTTTCCCATACGGCAGCAGACCGCTCTTGACCAGTGCCTGGAAACCGTTGCAGATGCCCAGGATGAGGCCTCCGCGCTTTTGCAGGCCTTCGATGGCGGAGCTCACCTTGGCGTTGCCGATGACGCTGGCGATGAATTTACCGCTGCCGTCGGGCTCATCTCCGGAAGAGAAGCCGCCGCAGAACGCCAGGATGTGGCAGTCGCCGATCCGGCGGGCCAGTTCGTCGATGGAACGGAGTACATCGGCACCGGTGAGGTTGCGGAACACGTAGGGACGGACCTCGGCCCCGGCGGTACGGAAGGCCTTGGCGGTATCGTAGTCGCAGTTGCTGCCCGGGAAGATGGGCAGGCACACCACCGGATGTTCCACCGGCTTCCCCGGATATACCAGGTTGGCAGGGTCGAAGGGCCGAGATTGCCGGTCGGTGCCGGCAATGACGGACGAAACGTCATGCCCGGCTTGACCGGGCATCTTCACCCGCGGCGGGTACAGCTTGAAATAGCGGTTTTCGTAGGCTTCCTCCAGCGCAGGGAGGGACATCTTGCAACCGTTGATGCAGATGCCGTCGGCCGTTACTTCTCCCAGCAGTTGCGCTCCTTCCAGCGGGCAGGTGGACTCTACCACCACAGAACCATAGCCCAGGGAGAAGAGTTCCTCTTCCGGCAGGCTCACATTCACGCCCAGACCGTTGCCCATGGCCATTTTAACCAGGGCTTCGGCCACGCCGCCGTAGCTGAGGGACCAGGCCGAAACCACCTGGCCGTCGGCAATCCATTGGTGCAGCCGGTTCCAGTTGGCCTTAAGTTGGTCGGTGTCCGGCATATAGTCGGCGTGCGGGGTATGCTTAAGCAGGTAAATCTTGTTCCCGGCTTTCTTGAATTCCGGGGAGATGACCCGGGAAGCGTCTACGGTGGTGATGCCGAAAGCCACCAGGGTGGGCGGCACGTGGATGTGCTCGAAGGTGCCGCTCATCGAGTCCTTGCCGCCGATGGAGGGAAGTCCCAGGGCGTCCTGCATCTTGAGGGTGCCCAGCAGGGCCGACAGCGGTTTTCCCCAGGTATGGGGGTCGGATGTCATGCGCTGGAAGTATTCCTGGTAGGAGAAGCGCATGCGGGACCAGTCGGCACCGCAGCAGGCCACCTTGGTGCAGGCTTCCACCACGGCATAGGCTGCGCTGTGGTAGGGGCTCCAGAGGGCCAGGTCCGGATTATAACCGAAGGCCATGACGCTGGCGGTGCTGGTAAAGCGGTCGGTGGGCAGTTTCTGCACGGAAACCTGTGTCTCCGTGGCCTGGCGCACACCGCCGTAAGGCATGAGCACCGTGGAACGGCCGATGGTGGAGTCGAACATTTCCACCAGACCCTTCTGGGACGCTACGTTGGGCGAGGCCATCAGGCCCAGCATCTTCTCTTCCAGGCTGTTTCCGGGGGCGGTGCGGACAAAGGGATTGCGGTTTTCCACCGGGCCGATGGCCGCCTTGGCATAATGCCGGGCTCCGGCGCTGTCGATGAATTCGCGGGAGAGGTTGCAAACCACCTTGGAGTGGAAGAGCATGCGCAGGCGGCCGCTGCCGGTGACATTGGCCACATGCGTTACCTCTATATTATCCAGGGCGCAGAGCTTGCGGAAACGGATTTCGTCTCCGGCGCCCACAACAACGGCCATACGCTCCTGGGACTCGCTGATGGCCAGTTCCGTGGCGTTGAGACCGTCGTATTTCACGGGCACGCGGTCCAGGAAGATGTCCAGGCCGGGAGCCAGTTCGCCGATGGCAACGCTTACGCCGCCGGCACCGAAGTCGTTGGATTTCTTGATAAGACGGGTTACCTCCGGGCGGCGGAAGAGACGCTGCAGCTGGCGTTCCTCGGGGGCATTGCCCTTCTGGACTTCGCTGCCGCAGGTTTCCAGGGAGGCTTCCGTGTGCTGCTTGGAAGAACCGGTGGCGCCGCCGATGCCGTCACGGCCGGTGCGGCCGCCCAGCAACAGGATCACATCTCCGGCGGCGGGGGATTCCCGGCGCACGGCCGATGCCTTCACGGCCCCCACCACAGCGCCTATCTCCATGCGCTTGGCGGTATAGCCCTCCGAATAGATTTCCCGCACGTGCGTGGTGGCCAGGCCAATCTGGTTGCCGTAGCTGGAATAGCCTTCGGCCGCCTTGTGGGAAATCATCCGCTGGGGCAGTTTGCCGGGGATGGTATCGGCCACTTTGGCGGTGATGTCTCCGGCTCCGGTCACGCGCATGGCCTGGTACACGTAGGCACGGCCCGACAACGGGTCCCGGATGGCGCCGCCCAGGCAGGTGGCCGCGCCGCCGAAGGGTTCTATCTCGGTGGGGTGGTTATGGGTTTCGTTCTTGAACTGCAGCAGCCATTTCTCGTCTTTGCCGTCCACGTTCACGGTGACGAAGATGCTGCAGGCGTTGTTTTCTTCGCTCTGTTCCAGGTCTTCCAGCAGGCCCTTGGACTTGAGCCAGCGGGCGCCGATGGTGGCGATCTCCATCAGGCACAGCGGCTTGGCCTCGCGCCCCAGAGAGGAACGCATACGGGCCAGCAGGGCCAGGGAGGCGTCGATATCGGCCTTGATAAAGGAATCGTCCACCTTGATTTCCTCCAGGGTGGAGGTGAAGGTGGTGTGGCGGCAGTGGTCGCTCCAGTAGGTGTCCAGGATGCGCAGTTCGGTGCCGGAAGGGTCCCTTCCCTCGGCCCGGAAATAATCGGCCACGCAGGCCAGGTCGTCGGCGTTCATGGCCAGTCCTTTCTCCTTGCAGAAGGCGGCGTAGTCCTCCTTGGGCATGTCCCGGAAACCGGAGAAATCCTCTACCGGCTTCACGCTGGCCTGTTCGCTGTCCCGGATCACCGTCATGTCCTTGCGGCGGCACTCCACGGGATTGATGTAGTAGGCGGCAATCCTGGCCAGGTCTTCTTCCGTGGCCTCTTCCCCAAACAGCAGCAGGCGGGCGCTCTTGATGCGGATATCGGCATCGGGCTCTATGAGGTGCACGCAGTCACAGGCCGATGATGCCCGCTGGTCGAATTGGCCGGGCAGGTATTCCACGGCCAGGTATTTCCCTTCCAGGGGGAGGGTGTCCGTGACCAGGTCGGTCACCGTTTCCCCAAAGACGCTGTAGCGGCATTTTTCCACCAGCTCGTCGGAGAAACCGAAGAGGTCATAGACGTTTACCAGCCGCAGGCTGCGGAGGGACAGGGACAGGTTCCCGTTGAAATCCTTGAGAAGGCTGGACGCTTCCACTCGGAAAGCTTCCCGCTTCTCTACAAACAATCTCCTGGGTTGTTCTTTCATGCAATAAAAAAATTTACCCACCGGCGCGCAGGGCTTCCGATGGGCATTATATTATATTACGGTATTGAGCACTTTCTGGGACTGGTCCTGACGGAACTGCTGGAGTTTCTGGGCCAGGGTGTTGTCATGGAGGGCCAGGATGGAGACCGCATAGAGGGCGGCGTTCTTGGAACCATCGATAGCCATGGTGGCCACAGGGATGCCGGAGGGCATTTGTACGATGGAGAGGAGGGAGTCCATGCCGTTGAGCGCCTTGGATTTGACCGGTATGCCGATGACCGGGAGCGTGGTGAGGGCGGCGATGACACCGGGAAGGTGGGCGGCCCCGCCGGCGCCGGCGATGACGATCTGGCATCCTTTGGCCGGCAGGGAGGCAACATACTCGGCCAGGGGACCGGGGTTGCGGTGGGCGCTCAGGACGCGTTTTTCATAGGAGATTCCGAAATCATCCAGCGTGGCGCAGCAGGGGGATATGACATCCCAATCACTGGCGCTGCCCATAATAATGGCTACTTTCATGAGGTAACGAATAGTCTTCTAACAACAAGGCACAAAGTTACCACGATTCTGCGATATCTACAAGAAAGCCTTACAAATTTCTTTCAACATTTCCCTGTTAATAAAGAATTTTAAGAAAAATCTTGCACAAATAGGATTTGGGTTATAACTTTGCGACTTACCAGTTTCTCCCATGAAAGCCGTTGTTAAAACAAATTTCAATCTTCCCGGACTTCAGTCCAAGTACATCGGGAAAGTACGCGACGTTTACACCCTTGAGAGTGGCTACCTGGTAATGGTGGCCACAGACCGCATTTCGGCCTTCGACGTGGTTCTCCCGGAAGGCATTCCCTGCAAGGGCCAGGTGCTCAACCAGCTGGCCGCCCAGTTCCTGGACCTCACCGCCGACATCCTTCCCAACTGGAAGGTGGCCGTGCCGGATCCCATGGTAACCATCGGCTGGCGCTGCGAACCCTACAAGGTAGAGATGGTGGTGCGCGGTTATCTCGCCGGCCACGCCTGGCGCGAATACAAAGCCGGCAGGCGCACGCTCTGCGGCGTCACCCTGCCCGAGGGCCTCAAGGAAAACCAGAAGCTTCCCCAGCCCATCATCACCCCCACCACCAAGGCGGCCGAGGGGCACGATGAAGATATCAGTAAGGAGGAGATCATCGCCCGCGGCATTGTTCCGGCCGATGAATACGAACAGCTGGAAAAATACACCCTGGCCCTGTTCCAGCGCGGTACCGAGATTGCAGCCAAGAAGGGCCTCATCCTGGTGGATACCAAGTATGAGTTCGGCAAGCGCAACGGGCAGATTATCCTCATGGACGAGATTCACACCCCCGATTCGTCGCGCTATTTCTATGCCGACGGTTACGAGGAACGCCTGGCCAAAGGCGAGCACCAGAAGCAGCTCTCCAAGGAGTTTGTCCGCGAATGGCTGATGGCCAACGGCTTCCAGGGACAGGAAGGACAGAAAGTTCCCGAGATGACTCCCCAGGTGGTGGCCGGTATCACCGACCGTTACGTCGAACTGTACCAGAAGCTGAGCGACACGCCCTTTGAAAAGGCCGACAGCGAAGACATCTCTGCCCGCATCGAGGGCAATATCCTGAAGTTCCTCCAAAAATAATAAGGCATGATCGAACGCTATTCCCGCAAGGTGATGCGGGACGTCTGGACCGAAGAAAACAAGTTTGGCGCCTATCTGGAGGTGGAAACCCTCTCCTGCGAGGCCTGGAGCAAGCTGGGCGTGATCCCGGCCGAAGACGTGGAAAAGATCCGGGCCAACGCCCGCTTCGAGGTGAAGCGCATCCAGGAAATCGAGGAGCAGACCCGTCACGACGTGGTGGCTTTCACCCGTGCCGTGAGCGAGAGCCTGGGAGAAGAACGCAAGTGGGTGCACTACGGCCTCACCTCTACCGATGTGGTGGATACCGCCAACGGTTATCTCCTCAAGCAGGCCAACGCCATCCTGCGCAAGGACCTGGACGAATTCATGGAAGTCCTCCGCCGTCGCGCCCTGGAATTCAAGGCAACGCCCTGCATCGGCCGCACGCACGGCATCCATGCCGATATCACCAGCTTCGGCCTCAAATGGGCCCTGTGGTACGAGGAAATGAAGCGCAACGTGGAGCGCTTCAACAATGCTGCCGCCAAGGTAGAAGCCGGAAAGATGAGCGGCGCCGTGGGCAATTTTGCCAATATTCCGCCCTTCATCCAGGATTATGTTTGTGGGAAGCTGGGAATAGAAAGCGCCGCCATCTCCACGCAGGTGCTGCAGCGGGACCGTCATGCCGGCTATGTGGGTGCCATGGCCCTGATTGCCGCCACCCTGGAGCAGATGGCCTTCGAGGTACGCAACCTCCAGCGCACGGAAGTGCGGGAAGTGGAGGAAGCCTTCCGCAAGGGACAGAAAGGTTCCAGCGCCATGCCGCACAAGCGCAACCCCATCTCTTCCGAGAATATTTGCGGGTGCGCGCGCGTGATGCGCGGTTATATGGTTACCTCCTATGAGAACGTGGCCCTGTGGCACGAGCGTGACATCTCTCACTCCAGTACCGAGCGCATCATCCTTCCGGATGCTACCGAGCTGCTGGACTATATGCTCACCCGTTTCAAGGGTATCCTGGAGAACCTGGTGGTGTGTCCGGAGAACATGATGGCCAACATCATGCGCACCCGCGGCGTCATCTTCGCCCAGCGCGTGATGAACGCCCTCATCGCCCAGGGTCTTTCCCGGGAACAGGCCTACGACACCGTACAGCCCATCGCCATGGACGCCTGGACCAACAACAAGGACTACAAGACCCTGCTGGAAGCCAGCCCCGCCGTGATGGAAAAATTATCCAGGGCTCAGCTGGATGATTGCTTTACCCTGGATTATTACTTTAAGAACGTAGACGAAATTTTTACTCGTGTAGGAATATAGATTCTTCACTTCGTTCAGAATGACAAAACTGTCATCCTGAGCGTAGCGAAGGATCTCTATCGCACCACGGTGGCGTCGCGGTCCGGACCCACGGAAACGATGCTGATACGGCAGCCGGTCTGGGCCTCGATAAATGCGATATACTCTTTGAATTCCCGGGGGAATTCTTCGTAACGGCGCAGGCCGCTCAGCGGAGTATTCCAGCCGGGGAATTCTTTATAGATGGGTGTAACGTCCTTGCCGCCGTCGTAGGGGAAACTCTCCAGCCGGCGGTCTCCTTCCTGGTAGGCCACGGCCACTTTCACGGTGTCAAAGGTGTCCATGACGTCGGACTTCATCATGATGAGGTCTGTTACGCCGTTCATCATCACGGTATATTTGAGGGCTACCATGTCCAGCCAGCCCGTGCGGCGGGGACGTCCGGTGGTGGCGCCGTATTCGTGGCCGATGGCGCGCAGTTTCTCCCCGTCCTCATCGAAGAGCTCGGTGGGGAAGGGGCCGCTGCCCACGCGGGTGCAGTAGGCCTTGAAGATGCCGTACACCTTGCCTACGCGGGAAGGGGCGATGCCCAGGCCCGTGCAAACGCCGGCGCTGAGGGTGTTGGAGGAAGTGACGTAGGGATAGGTGCCGAAGTCGATGTCCAGCAGGGAGCCCTGTGCTCCTTCGGCCAGGATGGGCGTGCCTGCGTCCAGGGCTTCGTTCACATACACCTCGCTGTCGATGAAGGGGAAACGCTTCATCTGCTCCACGGCCTGGAACCACTGCTTCTCATACTCGTCGAAGTCGAAGGGCAGCTGGAAGGGCGGGTACTGCTGCAAAAGCTGCTGGTGACGCTGCTTGTGGGCCTGGTACAGGGCGGCGAAGTCGTCGTGCAGGATGTCTCCCACGCGCAGGCCGTTGCGGCCGGTTTTATCGGCATAAGCGGGGCCGATGCCCTTGAGGGTGCTGCCAATCTTGGCTTTTCCCATGGCGCTTTCGCTGGCGGCGTCCAGGGCGCGGTGCGTGGGCAGGATGAGGTGGGCCCGCTTGGAGATGACCAGCTTGTCGCTAACGTCCACTCCGCGCTTCTCGATGGCCGAGATTTCTTCCAGCAGGATGACGGGGTCGATGACCACGCCGTTGCCGATTACGTTCACCGTGCCCTCGCGGAAAATGCCGGAGGGAACGGTATGGAGCACAAAGCTGTCTCCGTCGAAGACCAGCGAATGGCCGGCGTTGGGGCCGCCCTGGAAACGGGCCACCATTTTGTAGTTGGGCGTAAGTACGTCCACCACCTTGCCTTTTCCCTCGTCTCCCCACTGGAGGCCGAGCACAACATCTAACTTTTTCTGTTCCATTTTATTATTTGGGTTGTTTACATTTCCTGATACAAGTCTGTGGGATAGTTGCCGTCAAAACAGGCCGTACAGAGTTCGCTTCGGCCCGACGCCTGGTAAAGCGCTTCCACGGAGAGGTACTCCAGGGAATCGGCCCCGATATACTCCCGAATCTCTTCCAGGCTGCGGCCTGCGGCCAGGAGCTGCTCCTTGCTGCCCGTGTCGATGCCGTAATAGCAGGGCCAGGCATAGGGCGGGCTGGCGATGCGCATATGCACCTGGGTGGCTCCGGCTTCCCGCAGCATGCGTACGATGATGCGCGACGTGGTGCCGCGGACGATGGAATCGTCAATTACCACCACGCGTTTCCCTTTGACGATGCTCTTCACCGGGGTGAGCTTCATCTTCACGCCCACGTCCCGCATGGACTGGGTGGGCTGGATGAAGGTGCGTGCTACATAGATATTCTTGATAAGCCCCATTTCCAGGGGAAGGCCGGAAGCTTCGGCATATCCCATGGCGGCGCTCATGCTGGATTCGGGGACGCAGGTGACCAGGTCGGCATCGGCCGGATGCTCTTTCTGGAGCAGGCGTCCGGATTGTTTGCGGAAGCCGTGTACCCCGCAGCCTTCGATGATGCTGTCGGGCCGGGCGAAGTAGATATACTCCATGGCGCACATGCAGTGGCTGCAGTCCTGGGCGATGCGGGAGGAATGGACACCGCTTTCATCGATGCAGATGAGCTCCCCGGGCTCTATGTCCCGGATGAAACGGGCTCCCACCGTCTCCAGGGCGCAGGTTTCGCTGGCCACTACATAACCGTCTCCCAGGCTTCCCAGGGAGAGGGGACGGAATCCGTATTTGTCCCGGCAGGCGAAAAGTTTGTCTTTTGTGAGAATGACAGTGGCATAGGCGCCATCCAGCAGCCGGGTGGCATGGTTGATGGCGGCCTCCCAGTTGTCCCCGTGCTGGGCCGATCCCACCAGGTAGGCGAAGGTCTCGCTGTCGGAGGTGCTGTGGAACAGATGTCCCCGCTTTTCCAGATAATCCTTGGCGCGGGCGGCGTTGACGATATTGCCGTTATGGGCCAGGGCAAAGGGATTTTCCTTCCGGACGAAGAGGAAGGGCTGGATATTCTCCTGGCCTCCCACGTCGGTGGTAGGGTATCGCACGTGGCCGATGCAAGATGTGCCGCCCAATGCTTTCAGATCCTCTGCGGTGAAGACATCCTTCACCAGTCCCGCGCCCTTGTGCAGGCCGATGGAACCGTCCGGCAGCACGGCGGCGATGCCACACCCCTGCTGCCCGCGATGCTGGAGGGCCTGCAGGGCCAAAAACGCGTTGGACGCGGCGTTGTCGGTATTGTAAAAACCCACAACACCGCACTCTTCATGCAGTTCTTGGAAGGGGACACGTGCTACACTACTCACGTGCACAAATTTAGCAATATTCTCGCACACGTGCAAATAGAATTTGCGCTCTTTCGTAACTTACTCACTATCAGCACCGTTTTGAATTTTCTTGATCCCATTTGGTATCAAGAAAAAAACTTAAGTTACTAACACTGAGCCACTTATCCCACTTTCGCAAAACTGTATTTCGGAGTCACAAAAAGCCCCCTGAGTTATCTCAGAGGGCTTTTTTGTGACTCCAACAGCAAGCAAGATTGCAAATAATTGCATCATAAGCGGTTATGGCATTGCATCGAGTCGTGTGTAGTCCTATAGTCTGGCTTAGAATTGCCAGGTCCTTAAGATAATCTTCTCCGCATCGGGTTCCCCAATCTGCGTGCTGGGGGCAAAGTACAGGATAATCTTTCCTTCGGGTTTCTCGCTCTTGGAATCCACAACGGCCTGAGCAGCGTTGATGGCCTTGGAATCGTTGGCGCTGCTACGCTCGGAAACGGTGCCGACGGCATTTTTGACGGCCGAGTGCATTTCGTCGGCCAGCTCTCTCAGTTCCGTGTAGGATTCACCGGAAACGGAGCAACCATAAACGCCATTTCCACCGCCCTGCTTCTGGCAGGAAACGGCTGTGCAAACAAGTGCCAGTGCGGCAACAAGTACAAAAAATAAAGCTTTCGTTTTCATGATAGGGTTTGGTTTATTTGTTATTTCCATATAAAAGTCAGTTTGGTGTCAGGGTTGATATCCTCGTTGACGAAGATATCGACTCCCACTATGCGGCCATTTGTATCGTACTGGTAATCAAATCTCTTAGTCTTGACGATGGTAGAAATCTTGCCGCCGATGTTTCTGACCGTGGTGACGCTGCAAGAGAAGGGCTGGTGGACTGGCATCTTGCCAAGGGCACGGGTGAAAACGATACCGTTCCACAGAATAAACCCATCCTGCGGATGCAACTGGTAGGGTTTGTCTCCGTAGGTGTACTCAGTCGTAGAGGTGGAATGGATGTTTCCAACTTCAAATGTCGCGGTGTGCTTGAGCATATCACCGTCCTTCCACACAAACTCCTGCTCTGAGATGTTTGAAGGGGCGTCATGATACACTGTAGCGTCCTTGATCAGATGGCCGTCTCCGTCATAAAAGAAAGAACGTTCTTTACCCTCATCCACCCCTTTTTTGAATCGGCCCTGATTGTCCAGTTCAATGACCATCCGGTTGGTGTAATCCCCATCCTCCTCGCTTTTCACGTCCCTCATCCAGATAATCTGATTCTCGGAATAGGAATACGTGTCTGTAACCGTTTCCGAAGGATCGGAATAAGCCTCCTTGATGCATCGTCCCTGATTGTCGTAAGAGTAATCGGAACTGTAGGTCTTGGAGGCCGTCTCGCCGATGGCCTTAACCAATAGCGCAGCGGGAACATCCGGCCCTAAGTCCTTCTTGCAGGAAGTGAAAAGGCAGGTGCTGCAGATAAGGATGGCGGCCGGCATCCAACACTGAATTCTTTCCATATTATTAACTATTATTATCTATTTGAATAATCATACGTGCCCTCTTCGATGGCTCCCTCTACGCCACAGACGGTCACCGTTCCACAGGTTCCACTTAGGCCCGCGCCGATACTGTAGGGAGCATCGGAACCCT
>Ga0265298_10001055_pt1 | contig 40720 bp, 67 predicted proteins | sample AusTroGonzalo_MG_3_FD_193486 | JGI IMG/M metagenome (GOLD analysis project Ga0265298, IMG submission 193486) | Bovine rumen microbial communities from tropical cattle in Woodstock, Queensland, Australia - Gonzalo_01 | ecosystem: Host-associated > Mammals > Digestive system > Stomach > Rumen ... | reverse complement strand
TGACTAAGTAATGCCTAAGACTAAACTAGAAAAGATATTAAGAGAAAGAAAAGAAAAAGAAGCTGCTCTTAATAATATAGATATGCAAGCTCAAATGATGAAAGATGCTTATCAACAAGAAATGCAAACATCTCAAGAATTTGCAGGAATGCAAGACCAAGCATCAGCTATGATGGCTCAAGCATTACAAGAAGCACAAGAAACATCTCACGGTGCTGATACAAAAAGAAATGATGTTTCAAACAATGTTCAATTAGCAGCCTAGTGCTGCTTTTATTATGGTTAGATTAAGGGAAATCTTATGATAACCACCGAATATGTCCGAGCATTAAGACAAAAACTAAATGGTGAGAGAAGCAAACTCGTAAAAAAATAGGAAGGAAAAAGCTATGGAAGAATTAAATAGCTCAACACTTATCTCGGAAGAGATTGAAAACGATGAAGAACAAACATCACAAGAAAATGTTCAAGAGGAAGAAACTCCAGTTGTAGAAACTACTGAAGAAACTGTAGAAGAAACTACTGAAGAACAACCTCAAGGCAAATTCTATACTGACGAAGAATTTAATAAGGCAGTAAATGAAGCAGCCGATCGTAGAGTCGCACGTAAAATGAAAAAATATGAACGTGAGATGGATAAGTATAGGGACACTGAAAACGTCCTAAAGTCTCAAGTAGGTGGAGAAAATATCGATGAAATCAATGAGAACTTAAGAAAGTTATACACTGATAACGGTGTTGAACTACCTGAGAGATATGTTAGCGAAGATAAAGACTACATTAGATATCAAGCTGAAAGAGATAGTAAAGATATCATCGCTGAAGGTTATGAAACAATCAAAGAAGAAGCTGGCAAATTAGCTAATCAAGGTTATGATAACTTAAGTGAAAAAGATAGACTTATCTTTAATAACTTAGTCGATGAATTAAACCGTGAGGATGACGTAAAAGCATTAAAAGGTTTAAATATCGATCCTTCAATTCTTGAAGATGCCGATTTCGTAGAATTTAGAAATCAATTCAATAGAAATACATCTATTTCTAAGATTTACGACATGTATTCAGGAACTAAAGAAGAAACTGAAATTAAAACTCCTGGAGACTTAAGCAACAACTCTTCAACATTTGACAAAGAATTCTTTACTGATGAAGAAATCGAAAAAATGACTGACGAAGAAATCGATGCTAATTGGGAGAAAATAAGAAAGTCTCAAACAAGAAATAATTAAAATAGGAAAGGAATGATAAAATATGGCTATAACTGTAGCTAGTCAAAAAATTTGGCATAAGGCATATGAACATGCTTTAGCAACAATAACAAGTTTAAGAAATCATTGCGATTTCAAATATGAAAGGGACTCAAAGAATGCTGATACTGTATACATTTTAAATGCAGTAAAACCAACAGTACGTACTTATGTACCTGGTACTGATATCTCTAGAGATGCTGTAGATGCAACTAGACAAGAATTACCAATCAATCAATTTAGATATTTCAATATCGAAATGGATGATGTTTATAAAGCACAAACTGTTCCAGGAGCTTTAGAAGCTGCTGCTATGGAAGGTGCTAGAGCATTATCTGAAGAAGGAGACAAATATGTTGCTTCTATCGTTAAGACTGCTTATGAAGCTGGTACTATCGATGGTATTCAACACTTTACTCCAACTAAAGCTAACGCAATAGACAAGACTGAAGATGCTTTCTCTATATTATATGGAAAGAATAACAAAGTTACTGATTTCTATTGGTATGAGGTTGCTCCTTCATTCTTCAAATTCATTAGACCTAACTTAATCGAAGTATTAACTAATAACGTTGAATTAGCTAAGAAAGGTGTTGTAGGTACTTACGGAAATGCTAATGTTACTATTGAAAACTTATTACCAACTGGTAAATCAAGTGCTTCATTAAGCGAAGACGATTTAGTATACAACATTTTAAGAACTGGTCATGCAGTTGCATTCGTTGAACAAATTAAGGAAACTAAAGCTTATGAACCTGAGTCAGCATTTAGTGAAGCTATTAAATCACTTTATGCATTTGGTGCAAAAGTTGTTAGACCTGATGAAATCGTTGTAGTTCCAACTGATTTATAAGATAAGAGAGGGTAACCTCTCTTTTTTATCGAGTGATCTAGTGTGCAAGGGTGGTGCAATTCCACCTCTCTCGACCTTAGAAGGAGAAATTATGGAAAAAAAATTAGAATATTTTACAATTAAGCCAAGCTTAAGACAATATTATGGAGTAACCGTTCACAAGGATACTAAATTCGATGAAAAAACTGAAAACGGCATAGTAGAACAACATTTAGAAAATTTGACTCTTACAACCGTCATACACAAGAAAACTGAAAAAAACGATGAAATGCCTTATGAGATTGAAGAAGAGTCTAAAATGACTATTAAAATGCCTTCAGGAACTGTTTTAATATGGGATGAGAACGAAGGGTTCGTTATATCACCATATCCAATGACAACTTTAACAAAATTAACTAAGGAAATCGAAGAATTTAAAAAAGTATATAAAGACTCAAAAGTATAGGAGGGATAAATATGACTCTAAAAGAAATGAAAATTAAAGTATTCTCACTTATTGAAGAATACTACCCTGAATTAGAAGGTATGGCTGAGGATGAAGATGTTTTAAATAAGATCAATGGAGTAGTTAATTCTATTCAATTAGATTTAATGAAATATCGTAAATTACCAGCAAATACTGATATTGATATGGATATAGAGTCCGATAGAATAATCACTTTAAGCGATGAAATAAAAGATTTATATCAATTAAATAAAGTAATATTAGAGCCAACTGATAAATCAATATCAAAAGATTTTACTATGTTAGACGATGATAACATTCAAGTAAATGAAAATTTTGAAGGAAAAGTTAGAATTTTCTATTATAAATTCCCTAAAACTGCAAAGATTGAATTTGAAGAGGGAGAAGATAAAGACGAATATGATGCTAACTTTAAATTTGATTTAGACTCAGCATTATTAGAGGTTATGCCTTATGGTATTGCTAGAGATTTATTAAGATTAGATATGATTTCTAATTATGGCGAATATTTTGCTAAAACATATAACGAACTAAAACAAACATTAGACGGAAGAAGAACAGCAGGAATTATCAATATATATGGTGGAGATATTATTTAGAGGTGATGCATAATGGCTAAAACTAATAAGATTATAACTAGAAGCTACTCTAATTTTAGAGGTGTAGATTTTACTAATGGCCTTGTATCAAGATATCGTTCACCTGACTCTAAGAATATGTGGAAAAATTATCTTGATGATGACTGCATACAAACAAGACCAGGTATGTCATTAATCGGGGAATTCGGTTATGAGATATTTGGTCTCTTTTTTTATAGATTAAATAATACTACTCACGTTTTAGTTCATGCTGGTACTAAATTATATAAATGGAACAATTTCCCTAGTAGACCAGTACAAACTACTGTTCTTTATGAAAATATGAGTTTATTAAAATCAAATTATTTTGTATTTGACGATGTATTATTCATAATGGACGGTGTTAATTACTTAGAATATGACGGAACTACATTAAAACCAGTCGAAGGTACTATACCAATGACTACTTATGTAAGAACTCCTTCAGGACAAAATCAATTGGACTCAGGTCTTGATTATGATGAAATATATCAACCTGCTAACTGCTTAACTGGTATTCAACAAAACCAATTTGCAGGAGACGGAACATCAACTGATTATGTATTAGCTGCTCAAGGACTAGATCAAAACTATGCAGTATTTGCTACAGTAGATGGAGTAAGAATTGCTGAAAATGATGGTTTAACAGTTAATAGAGCTAAAGGTATAGTTACATTTACTACTGCTCCTACCGATGGTGCTAGAGTAATAATTCAATTTAGTAAGACTGAACCAGGAGAAAGAGATAGAATTCTTAATTGTAGAATAGTTAAAGAATTTGATAATCGTATATTCTTTGGTGGAAACCCTGATTATCCTAATAATATTTTCCACTGTGAATTAAATGATCCAAGATACATTAGAAATAATGCTACATATCCTATTGGAATGAATATAGCTCCTGTAAAAGCAATTATTCCAGGTAATAATGCTTTATGGGTTGTAAAAGAAACATATCAAAACAGTGCTAGTGTTTATTATATGACTAGGAGTGTTGATGCCGATGGCAGTGCTATTTATGTTTCTAATACAGGTAATATTGCATTAGGTTGCGAAAGTACTGGTGTTAATTTCAATGACGATATAGTATTCTTCTCAAAACTAGGTTTAGAGGGTTTCTCTTCTAACCAATTATATTCGGAACAAGTTCTACAACATAGGTCAAATATGGTTGACTCTAAAATGGTAAATGAAACAGCTTATCAAAATGTAGTACTTGCTGAATGGGAAGGATATTTAATGTGTTTATTTAACTCTCATTTGTATTTAGCTGATAAGAGACAAAAGTTCTTAGAAAATACTGATGTAGGTTATGAATGGTTCTACTGGGAATTACCTGTTAAAGAGGTAACAGTAGAAGAGACAACAACTAAATATCCAATTAATAATATGTTTGAATTTAGAGGACATTTATATTTAAGTAATGCATACGGTCAAATATATGAATTAACTGGTACTACTGATAATGGAGAAGATATCGAGTCTTACTGGACTACTTGTAAAGACGATTTTGATGCTCCTTCATATACAAAGACAACAAGTAAAAAGGGTGGAGTACTAAGCTTTAAGAAAATGGACAATGACGATATAGAAATAACATCTATACTAGACGGTGTTGAAAAGAAAACTAAAGAGGTAATAGATACTAAAGGTTATTGTGTATATAAAGTAAAGAATAAGAAATTTAAAGAAATACAATTCAAAATAAGTTCGGATAAACCATTTGGACTATTTAATATGGTTGTTCAAGGGTTTATCGCAGGATATGTTAAGAGGTGATTAATATGGCTATGACATTAAATAGTGAAGAACAAACTAGAGTAAATAATGTATATAACGAAAGAGAAAAAGCACTTGCTGAAAATAATTCGATGTATGAAGGCTTAATTAATAATGCAGGAGAATTAAGAGATCAGCAAAATGCTTATTTAGCTCAACAAGAACAAATTCAAAATCAAAACCTTGACCTACAATTAGAAAATCAAAAGCAATTAATAGATAAACAAAAAGAAGAAGCTACTCAAAGTAAGAAAGTAGAAGAAAATAAAGCATTAAATACTTATCTTGCATATACTAACCCTTATGGATCACAAGCTGAAGCATTAGCTTCTAAAGGTTTAACTGGTTCAGGGGTTAATTCCTATGAAAGATTAGGTGCTTTAGTTTCATATCAAAATAGAGTTGCTACTGCAAATGCAAATCTACAAAAAGCTATTGATAATTATAATTTAACTTATGATCAAGCAGTAAGAGAAAGAGATGTTCAAAAAGGTCAAAATGCATTAAAGAAACTAGAATTACAATTACAAGCAAATCAAGACTATATGAATACAGTTGCTAATTATAAACAAAATCAATTTAGTAATGCTCAAAGTATTAGAAATACCTATATGGATCAATACAATAACGTATATTCTCAAATACTTAATGAACAAAAACAAGCTGAAGCTGCTAGACAATGGGCTGCTGAATACCAATTAGCTAAACAAAAAGCAGCTTATCAAACTATACCAGGTGATAGTTCAGGAATATACGGAGACAATTCAGGTGGTTCAACAAACTATGATGATCCTAGATTAGCAATAGAGGTATACCAATTTACAAGCCCTACATTATCAGGAAGCGATAAGGAATGGTATAACAACAATTTTGAGCAACATTCTTACAAAGCTAAAGATTTACTATGGGTAGTAGATAATGCTGTAGCTGAAGGAAAATTAAGTGAAAAGGGTAAAGATAGAATACTAGACTCATATAGCCAAAATGCAAGTAGTAGATTTTCTTGGAACGGATATGGAAAATAATTAGAAAGGAGAACTTTCTATGGCAAAAGATTATAAAGAGAGTTTTTTAAGTCGTATTCAAAAAGAAAATAATGACGAATACGAAAGACAAAGATTAAGACAAGAAGCTCTTCAAAAACAAGAAAGAGAAAGACAAGAAGCAATTCAAACATCAAAGAACAATATTTTAACTAAAGCTGCTGAACGTGGACTTAATGTTAAATATGGTTCTTTGGGTACAACTATTGATAGTGAAGGTAATAAAGTAAAACAACTTGGTAATACTTTAGGCTTAGATAATAACATTAAAGAAATAACAAGTGGTAGTAGATTAAAAGTAGGAGATAAAAACACTCCTGAAAAGAACCCTTTACTAAATACATATAAAAAGCAAACTGATTTTGCTGATTTTTTAAATAGTGATGAAATAAAAGAAGAAAGAAATACACTAGCTGAATTAGGAAACCCAATTCAAACATTAGCTCCTCATCAAAATAAAACATATAGTTATTTTAAAAAAGCTGAAGGCAATGCATTACAACAAATTGGTGGAACTATATTAGATACTGGTGTAAATATTGGACGTGGCTTTTTAAGCTTTGTTGAAGGTATGGTTGATACTTTACCATACATAGAAGCTGATATTATTGATTTATTCCCTGGCGAAACTGCTAAAGGTGTAGCTAAATCAATGAGAAAAAGAGCTATGGTAGACTCAGTTGGAGCAATCTTTGGAGATTATGAAGATAATACTAAAAACCTTTTTGAAAGAAAAGTTTTAGACGATGGTTCATTTGACAAGAGTTGGGCTGAAAAAATTGATACATATTCAACTTTTGATCAAGGTATGGATCAAGTTGCTCAAGGTGTTGGACAACAATTAGCTACAATGGGTACTGTTGGTGTTATAAGTAAAGCTGGACTTACTCCAAAAATTCAGTCAACATTAATACAAAATGGTGTTAAAGCTGAAAAAGCAGCTAAAATTGCTGAGAGTGTAGCTACTGGTGCAACATCTTATTCATCGGCTTTTGGTAGTACATATAGTTCTCTATTAAATGCTGGATATGATGCTAAAACAGCAAGAGCACAAGCAAGAATATCAGGTTTTACTGAAGCTTTATCGGAACAATTACACGATGGAATACCTGGAACTAAAACTGCTGGATGGGCTGATAAAGTTTATGATAAATTTGCTAAATCTAGAGCTATGAAAGCAGTATTCAATAGTATTGGTGAAATGGATGAAGAGGTATTTAACAATGTTGTAATGACAGTTATTAATGATGTTTATAAAGCTCTTGATCCTGATAATGAATATTTAAAAAATAACGATAAATATACAGGGCATTTATTCCAAGACGTTTTAAACAATACTTTCTCCGAAGAAAGTTTAAATGAATATTTTAATGTAGCTTTAAGTTCTTTAATTACAAATACTGGTAGTATTGTTGGACAAAATATAAATAAAGAAAATATAATTAAGGAATATGCTAAAGAAAATAACATTAAATATGAGACAGCTGCTAAGAGATTAGGTATTGAAATTAACACTAATAATGAAATAACTACAAATAAGAGTAGATTATATAACGATATGGTTCAATCATTAGAACAAGCTAATGGTAGAGAACTATCGGAAACAAATAAAAGAGAAATACAAAATTTAGTTTATAGTATTAAAGATAGTAAGATTAATAAAGTGTCTAAAGAACAATTATTAGATTTGTTTGATACATATAAAACTGCTCAAACTGATGCATTTCAAGATCAAGCTATTGAATTATATCCTAATTTAAACGAACAAGATCGTGTTTTATATAATAATTTAATAAACGATATATCCGATATCATTTATGATACTGGTTTTAACGTAAGATTTAACCCTAATATGAATGTAGTTGCTAGAACTGAGGGAAATATGATTGAAATCAACCCTCCTACAACATATATGCCTATCAAAGAAATTGTAATGCATGAGATAGCTCATCATTATACAACAAATGGAACATCAAATTATGTATTAAATAATTTAAAGAAAAATGGAATGTATGAAACTATTAAAAAAGATTTATTAAGTATTAAAGATCAAAATGGTAATTCATACTATAACGAAAAAAATGTTGATGACGAGATAGTAGCAAGAGAATTAAGTAAAATCTTTGAAAACGAAAAGGCTACTAAGACATTATTTGACTCTAACCCTTCATTCTTTAAATCTATAGGAACTGAAATTCAAGCATTAGCTGCTAATTTAAGTTCTAAAAGAAATACAAAAGATGCTACATATTTAAATAAATTAGCTGGTATGTTTAGAAATGATTTCCAAATGCAAAATGACTCGTTAAAAGGAAATGAAAAATATACTGGTAAAACTAGTAAAGAAATTAACGAAGAATATAAAAGATATGCTAATAGTAAATATGACGTAGTTGACATAGATACTGACAATATGATTTACTATACAAAAGACGGAAACAAAAATGTTATTCCTAGTGATGTTGTAGATTATATAAAAGAAGATCCTAGAAAAGCTAAATATTTAAAATATACTGAAGATCCAACAATATTTAATCTACCTTTAAAAGCAATAGATGGCTTATTTTCAAAAGCTTCAGGAGAAGCTTTAAAATATAGAAATCAAGGAGAAACTACGGGTATTGCTGTATATGATAATTATTCTTGTGATTATGATATTTATGGCGAAGAAAACAATAATATAAAGCTATATAATGGAGGTGTAGATTATGGATCAAACTATGATACAGTTGTTAACTCAAGTGAAGAGTCAACTGGACAAAGTTCCAACAATTCAAGAAAAGGAAATGAAGCATTTCTTGCAGTTAATACAAACAAAGGAACAAGCGAAAGAGTTTCTAACATATCTCAAAACAGTGAACTTGGAAACAACAAAGTTCAGTCCACTACTAATCAAACTAAGAGAAATAATAAAACATTAAACCCTGCTGAAATAGCAAAACTTAAACCTGAAGACGCGAGTACGACTCCTAAACTTGAGGAACGTAAATATAATAAAAAAGGCGATGGTTTGAGCAAACAAGTTGAAACATTACAAAAATCTCAATTATTTACTGATGAAGAAAAGCAAAAAATAATTAATGAAGAAGAATTTAGAACATACGATAAAATAACTAATAAAGAAAGCTTAAATGAAGCATATGAAAAATTAAAAGAGGATGGTGTTACCGAAGCTCTTAGATGGATGAATGACAAGTCCGAAACAGCTAGTGCTACTGATATAGCTGAGGGTGTTATATTATTAAAACATTATGCTGATGCTGGAGATTTAGCTAGTATGGTAGAGGTTGCTAAAAAATATAGACAAATGAAGACATCTACTGCTCAAGCATTACAAGCAAGTAGTATTTTATCTCGTATGACTCCTGAGGGTATGGTTGCATATGCCCAAAGTGAATTAAGTGAAGCATTTGATCAATTAGTTAAAAACAAAACTAGAAAATGGATAGAAGAAAATCAATCTAAATTTGAACTAACCCCTGAAGAGGTTAGTTTTATTATGGACACAATGCAAAAAGTTGTTAATATGGAAGACGGCTATGATAAAAAAGTAGAATTAGCTAAAATACAAAAAGTAATGACTGATAAAATACCACCTAATTTTACTAAATCATTAAAAGGTTGGATGAGATTATCAATGTTATTTAATTTTAAAACACAAGTTAGAAACATTGGTGGTAACGCATTAATAATGCCAGTAAATGCTGGTGCTGATGTATTCTCAAGTGTTGCTGATAAAATATTGGCTAAGAAAACTGGTGTAAGAACAACAGGTTTAACTAATTTTAAAGCACAAGGTAAAGGTGCTATACAAGGTGGTAAAGAGTCTTGGAACGATTTCAAATTAGGAATTAATACTAGAGATATGGATGGTAATAGATTTGAAATTGGCGAAGGTAAATCTTTCAGTGATAAAACTGCCATTGGTAGAGGTTTAAATAAAGTTGAAAGTATACTTAACTTTGCTATGGATGCTGGTGATAGAGTGTTCAGCCAAGCAATATTTGAAAACTCTTTACAAAACCAAATGGCATTAAATAAAGTAGATAAACCTACACAAGAAATGATAGAAATAGCAACAACTGAAGCCTTACAAAGAACTTGGAACGATAATAATAAATATACTAAATTCGTTTTAGATGTAAGACGTATGTTAAATGATTTAATTGGTGGAGAGAACTATGGTTTAGGTGATGTCTTAATTCCATTTGCTAAAACTCCTGCTAACTTAACTAAGGCTATTGTAGATTATTCCCCAGTAGGTTTAGTAAATTCAATTATAGAATACAATAAATTAAATAAAGCTATTGATAGAGGAGAATTTACTGCTACTCAACAACATAAATTCGTCCAAACATTAGGTAAAGCAACAGCTGGAACTATTTTATATGTTTTAGCAACAGCACTTGCTAATGCTGGTGTAATAACTGGTAAGGACGATGAAGATAAAGACACTAAGAATTTTGTTAAAAATGTATTAGGATCTAATCAATATTCTATTAAAATTGGGGATAAATCATTTACTTATGATTGGGCTCAACCTATTGCTGCTCCATTCTCAATTATGGCTAATATAGCAAATAGTAAGAATAATAAAGAAACTGCTTTATTAGAAGCTGTAGTTGCTTCATTAGATACTGCTGGTAGTGTATTACTAGAACAATCATTCTTACAAAGCATTAATGACGTTTTAAATGATGATAATGGTTTTGTATCAGGTTTAATTAATGCAGTATTAGATTTACCTGCTAGAGCTGTTCCAACTTTATTTAAACAAGTTGCTGATTTAGTTGATCCTGTTCAAAGACAAACATTTGAATATGGTAAACCATTAAAAACTGCAGCTAATAAATTCTTGGTTAAATTGCCTGGTGCTAGTAAATTACTTGCTCCTAAAGTTGACACAATGGGTGCTGACATTCTTAAATATGGTGGAAAAAACAATATATTTAATGTAATGTTTAACCCTGCCAATGTTAATAAGAGTAATGTTAATGAGGTAGGTCAAGAAATATATGACGTATATAAAATGACTGGTGATGGTAGAATAATGCCAAGAGTTGCTCCTTATTACGTTAATCAAAACGGTCAAAAAGTCGTATTGAGTAATGAACAAATTGCTGAATATCAAAGAGTTGCTGGTAAAGAAATTGAAAAATCAATGAAAGAGGTTATGAATACTAACGATTATAAGAAAGCTAGTGATACAACTAAAGCATCTATTATTAAAAATATTGTTGATTATTCATATAACCTAGCAAGAAAAGATGTAGTCAAAATTGATATGCCAAGTTCATACGATAGAGTTAATAAAGTTATTGAATATGGTGGTACTGCAGGAGATTATTATTTGTATAATTCATTGCTTGATAAAGACGATACTACTTATACTAAGAATTTGAAATTAAAGAATTCAAGCATCAATTCTAAAGCTAAAGGTGCTATTTATGAGTCAGGTATTAGTAAATCTTCATTAGACTTATATAAAGTACTTAAAGAAAGTAATGTTAATATTAACGATTATTTAGATTATTTAAGTAAAGAGTTCTTAAGCGATAAAGATGGTGAAGGTAATACAATAACAGGAAGCAAGAAAGCTAAAGTTATTTATTATATGAATAACTATTCTAAATTAACATATGAACAAAAACTATTAATATTAGGTAGAGACTTTACACTAACTGATAGTGAACAAGCATATATTATAAATAGAATAAATAATTCTAAATTATCTAAAGACGAAAAACTAGAATTATTAAAATCATTAAATGGAGTTAAAGTTAATAATCAAGGTACAGTGAGGTGGTAAAAATGCAAGATCAATTTAGACCGATAACAAGTGAAGACCTTATTAGAAAATATAATTTAGGCCAATTACAAGTAGATAGAAAGAGAATATCGGTAATAGGACAACAACTTACTAAAACTGATGGTATACTTACTGATTTCGTAGAACAAACTACGAAAGACATAGAAGACATTCAAGACCAGCTAGATGGAAATATCACTAGCTGGTTTTATAATGGTGTTCCAACACTAAATAATGCCCCAGCAGTTGATTGGACTACTACTGCATTAAAGGACGATCATTTAGGAGACCTTTATTATGATCTAGATGCTGGTACTGCTTATAGATTTATTTTAGATAACGGTGTATATCAATGGAACTTATTACAAGACGATGCTGCTGCTCAAGCTTTATCAATAGCAAGAGCTGCACAAGATACTGCCGATCATAAAAGAAGAGTATTCGTAGTACAACCTACTCCTCCTTATGATGTAGGAGATGTTTGGTGGAATACTGCAAATAGTGAAATGTATAGATGTAGAGTTGCAAAAACTGAACAAGATACATTCGCATCTACTGACTGGATAAATGATTTGAAATATACTGATGACTCTACTGCTATTGGTTTAGTAAATGATTTACGAGCTGATATAGTTGAGGGATATGCTACTAAAACTGAATTAACTCAATCAACTGACTCAATAAATGCATCAGTTAAAGCATTAAGAGTAATAACTGATACTCAACATCAAATATTTGAAACAACTCCAACTCCACCATATAACGTAGGAGATTATTATATTGATAAAACTAATATGGAGGTATATGACTGTATAACAGCAAAAGCTGAAGGTGAGTCGTATAGTTCAGCCGATTGGGTTATTGATATGGAATTGACTGACTATGTTACTCAAGCTGGTGTAGGAATATTTGAAGATGCTATCAATATGGAGGTTAAAAGAAAAGTTGGAGATAATGAAATTATTTCTAAGATTAATATGACTCCTGAACAAATTGAAATTGATGCAAATAAAATTAGCCTTGCTGGTAAACAAATTAAAATGACTACTGATAATATTTCTATTGACTCAACCAATTTTACAGTAACAAAAAACGGTGAGGTAGAGTGCACTGATTTATATGCTCACGGAAACGTTAGAGTTGAAGGATATATAAATGCTACAAGTGGTTATATAGGTGGTGCTCAAATAGTTAATAATACATTAAAAATAGGAAACATTAATGTAGACACTATTAACGGAGATAAAGTTCAAGGTGGTACTTTAAACGGTAATAACGTAGCGATAACTAATATAAGTGCTTCAAATGTTAATACTGGTACTTTAAACGGTAATAACGTAAATATTACTAATTTAAATGCTTCTAATATAGTTGGTGGTAGTTTAACAGCTGGTCAAATTAACTACCAATACTATTCCGATGGTCAATGCTTCTTTAGAGTTGGTCCTGGATATGCAAATAACCCATATTTATCAGCTATCAATTTAGCTAGAGGACATGGTGGTATATCGTTTAGATCAAGCGACTCAGCTGGATCGGTCGGCTCTCAAAGAGGATATATTAGAATGACTAGTGATAACGGTGTTATGTATATTGATGCTGATAATGGTGTTAATATCAATGGAATTAAATTTTATGATAATTATGTCCATGCTGGTAATTTGGCATTAGGTGGTAATTACTTAAATGCTGATAGTGGAAACTTAAACTTAAATACAAATTCATCACATGCTGTATATGCAAATGGTACTCGTATTGGTGGATATAGTGATAAGAACACTAAAAAGAATATTAAAGAACTTACTACTGAAGATAAAGAAAAATTATTAAATGAAATAAGAGAATTACCTACATATAAGTATGATTATAAAAAGGAATATGGTGGCGAAACTGATAATTATGGTATTATCATTCAAGATTTTGAAGATAATGAAATATTAGGTAAAGCATTACATATAACTGAATATTTAGGAAATAAAAAATATAACCACGAAGATTTATCACAAATTGATTTAATATTAATACAAACATTATTAGATAAAATAGATAAATTAGAAGGAGAAATAAAGGACTTAAAAGAAAGGAATGGTGCTGAATGATAAAGTACGATAAGTTTACTAAACAAATTCAAATGAATAGAGGAGACTCAACTACATTTAAAATTAGTGCTAAGGACACAGCTGGTGATCCTTATACATTTAAAGTAGGAGAAAAGGTAAAACTATCCATAACTGAAAAGAAAAACGAAGATAAAGTTGTTTTTGAAAAGGAAATAACAGTTGATACTGAAGGTTTATATGTAAATATTCCAATATCTTCGGAAGAAAGTAAGATAGGAGATATTATAAGTAAACCTACAACATATTGGTATGAAATATCAGTACTTACATTAAATAATGAAATTCAAACCATAATTGGTTATGATGACGATGGTGCTAAAGAATTTATTCTTAACCCTGAAGCAGGTGATGTAGAATGATAAATGGACAAATTGATATACTTGAGATTAATGGCGAGATTAATGATTATATATCGTTAGAAGGTACACTTTTACCAGTTGGACCTAAAGGTGATAAAGGTGATCCTGGTGAACCTGGTTTTAGTCCTCAAGTAGATATAACAAAAGTAGGAAAAGTTACTACATTAACAATAGTAGACCAACAAGGGCAACATCAATCACAAATATATGATGGTGTTGGTGATATGGAAAAATCGGTTTATGATACTGATAATGACGGAATAGTAGATAATGCTGAAAAAGTTAATAATCATACTGTTTTAACTGATGTTCCTGCTGATGCTGTATTTACTGATACAACATACACGGCTGGTACAGGTATAGAAATAACATCAGGGAACGTTATTAATAATACTCAAACAAGTGCTGAATGGGGAAATATTACTGGAACACTATCAAGTCAAACTGATTTACAAAATGCTTTAGATTTAAAAGCTGATGCTAGTGGGTTGGCTACTGTTGCTACAACAGGTTCGTATACTGATTTATCTAATAAACCTAGTATTCCTACTAAAACAAGCGATTTAAATAATGATAGTGGTTTTATTACTAAAGCTGTAAATGATTTAACAAATTATTATACTAGTTCAAACACATATACTAAAACTGAGGTAAATAATTTAATTGGTCAAATAAATCAATTCAAGATTGAGGTAGTACAAACACTACCAGTAAGTGATATTGACACTCATACTATTTATTTATTACCAAAAACAGGTACTACTGGAGATGTATATGATGAGTACTTATATATTAATAATGCTTGGGAGGTAATTGGTAGTACTGCTACTGATTTAAGTGGGTACTATACTAAAACTGAAACTGATACATTATTAAGTGCAAAACAAGGAACTTTAACAGCAGGATCAAACATTCAAATTAATAATAATACTATTTCAGCAACTGATACTACATATCAAAGTAAAACAGCGAGTCAAGGTGGAACTGATGTATCATTAGTAACTACTGGAGAAAAATATACTTGGAATAATAAGAGTGATTTTAGTGGTAGTTATAACGATTTATCAAATAAGCCAACTATTCCTGATGAACTTGCTGACTTAAGTGATGACTCAACTCATAGATTAGTAACTGATACTGAAAAGACTACTTGGAATGGTAAACAAGACGCATTAGTAAGTGGTACAAATATTAAGACTATTAATAATACCTCTCTACTAGGTAGTGGAGATATAACTATTCAAGCAAACCCTGAGGTTGCTATTCAAACAACAACTCCTACTAATGATGAGGTTTTATGGATAGAACCTAGTTTAACTCCTACAATAGCAGGAAATAAAATTGCTGTTGTTAGTGGTATTGTCGAGGTAGATGGCAGTTCTTCTTCAAATATTTTTAGTACAAGTGTTAATTATCCTTCAGGTTTTAATAGAGATAATTGTGTTGTTATAAGTGTTATGTCTAATAATAACGGTGCTACTAATTTAAGTTGGAGTACCCCTGGTTTAGATAGAGCGTTAAATTATGTTAGAGGTAATATTGGAACTTTTGCTTCACTAAATGAAAGTGATATTACATTATCGGTAACAAAAATAGAAGGTTCTACGACCAGTCCAACAATAAATATGAAGGCTGTTTTAATGAGAATTAGTTAGGAGGAATAATATGAAATATTGGTACAATAATCAATGGAACGAATTAACATTAAACGCATTAGACGGTATGCCTATCGGCTCTATTATTCAATTTGCTGGTAGTGTAATACCTACTGGATGGTTAATATGTGATGGTTCAAGTTTAAGCGAAGAAGAATATCCTCAATTATATGATGTTATAGGACATACTTACGGTGGTAGTGGTCTATCATTTAACTTACCAAACTTTAAAGGTAAAGTTTCAATAGGTAGAGATACCAGTGATACTGACTTTGATACACTAGGCGAAACTGGTGGAGAAAAAACACATACATTAACAGTTCAAGAAATGCCTAAACATAGTCACGGAGTATTCTATACTGATACTGGTGGATATGGTAGTGTAGCAAGAGTAAATGCAAGTGGTTCTCAAACTCCTACAACTGAAACTGGTGGTAGTCAAGCACATAACAACTTACAACCTTACTTAGTAGTAAACTACATCATCAAAGTAAAAAATACTACTCCAACAATGGCTAGTGTAGTAAATGCTACTAATAGTTCTACAGAAGACGCTTATAGTTGTAGTTATGTAAATGACGCTGTTAAATATGCGTTACCTAAGATGACAAGTGGAGCACCAACATTAGTTGGTTATTATGGTCCTTCAAAGAAACCTATTTATGAATATTATTTTAATGCAGGTGCTTTGCCTAATAATTCAACAAAAACTTTTACTTATAGTTTGCCTAATTTTGAAAGTATATTAGACGCTCGTTTTTTAGCATATAATTCCAGTACAACATTACCTTTACCTTATGTAAACTCTAATTTAACATATAATAATTATTGGATCACGATAGAAGGTGTAACTTCTTCTAGTGTTCAAATAGTAACAGGTACAAATAGAAGCGATTTTAATTTATGGTGTATAATAAAATACGTTGCTACTAGTGAAATAACTAATTAGGAGGTACTGAATGAAAGATAATTTTGAAACTGAGGTGCTAACTAGATTAGCAGTAATAGAGTCCAAACTGGACGACTATAAGGAAATTAAAGATACTGCCCTAGAGGCTCATAATCTATCTAAAGACAATGAAAAAGAGATAGAAGAAATAAAAGATAAAATGAAATGGCTTAGTAGAACTTTAATAGGAGCAATTATTACTGCTGGAATAGCAATACTATTTGCTTATATTAAAATAGGCTTAAATTTGACATAATTAAACAATAAACATATAATACCTCTCCTAACAGGAGGGGTTGTATGTTTGAAATGTCTAAAAGTAAATATGATTATATACTTAAAAATGTTATATTTAACATTCCTAAGAAAGAAAAAGAGATATTCAAACTATTAGTACAAGGATATAACGCAGTAGAAATTGGCGATAAAATAGGAATGGCTGAAAGAACGATTTATAGAAGAAAAGAAAGTATTAAGAAAAAGATTATTAATCTTATCTAATACTTTTTTTATTTGCCATATTCCTGCCAATGTTATGACAAAGTTATGCCACGTAGTAGTTGATTTCTATTCAATATCTAATACAATACATCGCAGAAAAGGGATGATGAGTATGACGTAGATATGGAGGAAATATGAAAGAAATAATTCAAAATATTGCAGCTATGATCGATTTAAAAACAATCGTTACGTTAGTTGTAGTAATAGCATATACAGTAATGGTATTTATGGGCATAGTACAACCTGATTATAAAGATTTAGTAATTATGATTTTAACTTATTATTTTGCTAAACCAAAAGTTGAAGAAACTAAGAAATAGGAGGACATATGGCAAAGAAGAAATATATACCAAATGTAGTAAACAAAGTAATAGAAAGTGGTAATCATTGGGAAACTGATCCTTTTGAAGAAGGGGTACATAATGGAGAAGATTTAATTAATCGCACTCCAACAACTAAAGCTAAAGCTGATTGGATAGTAGCTATTGAAAAAGGTAAAGTAGTTTATACTGGCTATGGCAGTAAAAGTGGTTATTATGTAAGAGTAAAACATGCTAATGGCTATTATAGTGAATATAAACATTTAAAAAAAGGTACAATAGTAGTACAAACTAACCAAATGGTAGCTAAAGGACAAAGACTAGGATATATGGGTGATAGTGGTAATGCTCAAGGAGTACATCTTCATTTAGCAATAAGACCTAACTTAAAAACATATATAGATCCATATCCTTATTTAATTGGAGAAAAGAACTTTGATAATACTTGGCCTACTGGAGATTATATTACTTTAAAGAGTAAATATATAAGATTAACTCCAAAAGTAGCAACTAATAATTATGTTAAGGTAAAAGAATGTAGACCTGATATTAAACCATTATTAACATCTAATAAACCTAACGATAAAGCTAGATTTAAAGTTGGTGTTAAAGTAACAATAACAGGTTTTTCTACCGATAACAAAGGTAACTTATGGGGAAAACTAAATAATACTTGGATATGTGTATGGGATAGTACAGGTAATCAAGTAAAAAAGGTGTAATATGATAGTCTATACTGTATATTTAAAGAAAAGTGGTACATATGTTAAGGGTGTAATATGCAAAAACCAAGAAGAAATTAATACAGTTATTGATAATGCTGACGAATATGAGGAATATTTGGTTATTGCAAGAAACCTAGAGTTAAATATGGACTTTCCTCTAGAAAGAGGAACTATAAATCATACAAGTAAAAGGAGAAAACTATAATAATAAATGAAATTAGATATGACTAAAAGTAAGGTGAAGGAATTTTTAAATGAATTTTATCTTACTGAAGAGGAAAAAGAGGTCTTACAATTATGGTTAGAAGGTAGATCAATAGTTGAAACAAGTCTTATAACGCATTTATCTATATCTACTATAACTAGAAGACGTAAAAGTATAAGGGAAAAATATAATAAATTTAATGAATATAATATGACTAAGAGGTGATGAAAATCACCTCTTTTTTTGTGCAATAATTTAAATAGAAAGGATAAGTACTAGGTTATTTTAAAACAATTACTGCGTATTTATTCTTTTTTTCTTTTAGGAGGATATATGTATCAAGATTATGAAAAAATGAAAAACGATTTACAAAATCAGCTTCAATCGTATCAATATAATACTGAAATGTATGATTTAAAGAAGCTTAATAACGAAGACGAGGCTGAAAATATATTTGTGCTGAGAAATACTGTATTTCTAGGTAATAATCGTATGCAAATTAAGAAACTAGATGGAACTATTGAAAAGTATAAAATTGAAAAATACTATCCAATAGACGAGAAAGACGAAATGATTAAGGAACTTAATAAAAAAGTTGAAGATTTAGAAAGGAGATTAAATAATGAACCTACAAAATGTGTTGAGTCAAATTCAGGGATCAACAAACCCGATGCAAATGATGATGAACATGTTGAACCCGAGTCAAAAGCAATCGTTGAGTCAATTCCAAGCGAAGAGTAAAGAAACACAAGCTCAAGAGATTGCAAATATTTGTAATGCTAAAGGTATTTCAAAGGAAGAATTAAGTAAAATTATGAATTCCTTTATGAAATAATAGAAAGGAGAAACAACTATGAACGGACAATTAAGTGCTGCTGATGTAATGGCTTTAACTAACAACGATACCTTTGGTGGAGTTGGTGGGTTTGTGCTTTTATTTATCTTCTTAATGGCAATTTCAGGTAATGGTTTCGGTTGGGGTAATAATGGTGGAGTTAGCCAAATGGCTACTGCCGATTTATTATATAACCAATCAACTGATGCTGCTATTAGAGGTTTAGCACAAGGTCAATGTGGTATTACTGATACTATTTTAAATAATAAGTATGATAATGCTGTATTAATTAAAGATTTATCAAATCAAATGTCTAACAGTGTAGCTGCATTAGGAAATCAAATTTCTAATCAAACATCTACAATCACAAATCTATTCAACCAACAAACTATTGATGGTTTAAGAGATAAATTAGATACTACAAGAGCTGAGTTATCTAATGTTAGACAAACTGCACAAATTACTGAAAACATTTTAAGTAATTTAGCTACTACTGCTCCAAAACCACCTTGCTACTATGGTTGTGGCTGTGGATCTTCCCTTTATTAAAAGGTTGACTTATACTGACTAGGCTATAAGTCTAGTCTTTTATTATAGAAAGGAAATAGATATGAATTGTAATACAATAATATGTAGTAATTTAACCACTGGTACTAATAATGTAGTATTAATACCTAATCAAACAATTAAAACAGTTGAAAATCTTGATAATTATAGATTAGTAATAGCTTGTAATATACCTGAAGCTACTGCTAATTATCCTGTTTTTATCCAAGTAGGTGAAAATAATATACCAGTTCTATGTAAGTATGGTAACCAAGTTTTAGCTAATCAATTAAATAGAAGAACTAATTATCCTATAGGATATGGAAACGAGAATACTGGTTATACTAACGGCCAATTTGTCATATTAAGTTGCTGTGGACTAAATAAGAGAGGAACTGTGAGTGAATAATGAAAAAATATTTAGATATGATAGTCAATAATGGTAGAAAAGAAGACATGGACTGTCTAGGAGAGATGTTAATAAAATTAATAGAAGACTCGGATGACTCTAAAAAATATGAACATAAAATAATTGGTATGGCATATAACTATTCAATACCTGACGAAATGGCTGTTGAAATCGTTAATGAAATGAAACCTAGAGGCGAGGTATGGAATAAAGACACTATAAGTGGGGTAGTGGGAACTGTTCCTAATTTAAACGATATATATGTTGTTATGAATTCTCTAGTAAACGATTATGGAAATGTAATACCTATGGAAAATGTTGATACATATAAAGAAATGACTAATGCGTGGTTAAATGATATAGACGGACATCATAATAAAGTATGGTGGTATTTCGTAAAATAAAAAAAGACTAGGAAACTAGTCTTTATAATTTTTTAAAAATATTTTTGTAAAATCTTCATTAGGATATACTTTTTCAAACTTAATTTGTGCTTCTTTCATAAAATATACTTGCATTATTCGATCTACGTGGTATTGCTCGTGGCATTTTCTACATAAAGGAATACATAAACCCCACCTCATAGAATTTTGTCTATTTCGCCCCATAAATACCTCATTAATATCGTCAGCTAAAATATTACTATGAATAAGACAATGATCTAGGTCTTCCGTTAGTATAGAAAACCTATTTTTTTCTAATTTTGCCAATTTGTTTGTTTTATTTTTCATAAAATACCTCCTAGAGTTAATTTAAGGTACAAATTAGACACTTTCTATATATAAATATATAAATATAAGTAAAATATATAAATAATGTCTAATTTAATTATAAAATCAATTTTTGACAAAATCAAATATTTCATATATACTCCACTACTTTAAGAGGGGAGGGGAATAGTGTGAATTATGGTTATTTAATAATTTATAAAAAGAATAATGGGAATCTTCTTTATCGATCAGTAAAAAATTATCCACAATATCATAAAGGAGATATTACGTCTATGGGTTGGACAGTTATTGATATTCAAAGATTGTATAATGGCAAAATATATTCAGTAAATCAATTTGATAATATGTTAGTAAGAAGAGATAAAATACATAATATATTAACACTTGTTGGGAGAATAGATTATGCTACTCTACTCAAATTAATGTTAATTGGGGTAGTGTTATACATTATTTGTGTAAAATTATAAAAATTAATAAAAAACTATTGATTTATTAAAAATCGCATAGTACAATTAAAGTACAATTTAGGAGCAATATTGATGGGTTTATTGCTTTATTCTTTAGGAAATATAAGTTAACATAATATATATGTTAACAAGTTATAGCCTTAGGAATGAGCAACCTAGGGCTTTTTTGTTGTTAGAGAGGAGATTATATGGAAGAAAACTTAAGAAAGAAAATTAAGATTAAATTAATTGATAAGAATATGAATATTACTGATTTAGCTAAGTCTATTGGAATAGGTCAAGCAACTTTATATAGAAAGTTAAATAATGTTGACTCATTCAAATTAAAAGAAATAGTTGACATCTTATCAATGTTAGATTGCAGCTTTGAAGAATTATTTAAATAGCAACAAGGAGATTATATGGAAGAAAAACCAAATTACTTTGCAATTATTCCAGCAACAGTAAGATACGATAATAATTTAAAAGCTAATGAAAAATTATTATATGGAGAAATAACTGCATTATGTAATAAAGAAGGGTTTTGTTGGGCTACTAATAAATATTTTGCTGATTTATATGACGTAGAAAATGAAACGATTAGTAGGTGGATAACTAATTTAATTAATAATAATTATTTAGATGTTCAATACCAAAATGATAATAGGAGACTATTGATCATAAAATCAATACCTATTGATCAAAAAATCAATACCCTATTGATCAAAAAGTCAAACATAATAATAAAAGATAATAATACATATAATAATAAAGAAGAAAATAATATAAAAGAAGAAAGTATTTTTGATTATTATCAACAAGAGATTGGACAACTATCTCCTAACCAATATGAACTTATAAATTCTTATATTGATAAGTATGGAGAAGATAAAATCAAAGAGGCTATAAATACATCTTGTAATAACAACGTAAAAACTTTTAATTATTTCAGTAGTGTTCTTACTAATGGAAATTATAAAAAATCAAAAAACAGTCCAATTCCAAATTGGATGGATAAAGACAATAAAAGTGAAAGAGTCAGTGAAGAAGAATTAGCTGAGCTCGAAAAAGAATTTGAAATATTTAATTAGGAGGTTATATGAAAAAAACACAAAAAGAAATTATATTAGAGCATTTAAAGATGCACGGGCATATTAATTCCCTAGTATGTTTTATTAAATATCGTATTACTGACTTACAACATTCAATTTATGAACTACGCAAAGAAGGATATAACATCACTGACGAATGGAAAAAGAGTAAAGGGGAATATGCTAACAAATATAAGGAATATTATTTAAAGGAGGACTAATATGACTGGCTTATTAATTTGTTTAATTATTATATGCATAAGTTTTGTATTACAAATAATTATATTAATTCGTATGTATGACAAAGATACTACTGAATTAAACGATATTATTATTCAACAAATAAGAGAAAACAACAAATTAAAAGTTCAAAATTCAGCACTAGAAACTGCTTTAGATTTATCTTTAAAATCAAATTTTGAAGAGATGTTTAAAGAAGATATTGAAGAAAAGAAAAAGCCTAAAAGAAAGAAGGCTAAATAATGAACTTTGATTTACCTGAAGAGATAACAACTAAATTAAGAGAATACTTTGAAAAGTTATTAAAAGAATATTATGGAGATAATGTTCACTGGACTAGCTATGGTCTAAAAGGCTTTCCCACATATCATTTAAAAGTATTAAAAGATATACCAAGTTGGCCAAATAGTGATGATCCAAAAATAAAAGAATTAAAGACTAAAGTTATAGATAAACAATATACAATTAGTTTTCTAGTTCATAAAGAAGAGGAGTAAGTATGGAAGATATAGTAAAAGAAAATAATTTATCATTATATAACGAATTAAAGACTGTTCCTGAAGAAGCGAAGAAAAGAATAACAGGCGGTCGTTTAAATGGTATGACTGATATTAAGCCAATGTGGAGAATTGAAAAATTAACTGAAACATTCGGCCCATGTGGTTTAGGTTGGAAAACTCAAATTGTTAATAAAGAAATAATTGAGGGAGCTAACGGAGAAAAAATAGCTATTGTAGATATTAAGCTATATTTTAAACATAATGGCGAATGGAGTGAAGGAATTGACGGAACTGGAGGATCTTCATTCGTAGCAAATGAAAGTAAAGGCCCTTATACAAGTGATGAGTGTTTTAAAATGGCATATACTGATGCTTTATCGGTAGCTTGTAAATCATTAGGTATGGGAGCTGACGTTTACTGGGGAGACAGTAAATACCAAAAACAAGAACAAAAAGTTGAAACTAAAACAAATAAAAATACAGCTAGAGAAGAGTTAATTAAGTATTGCACTGATAAAGGTTTAGATATGGACGAAATTGGTAAGACTTATAAATTAACTAAAACATCTACTGAAGAAGATTATAAAAACGCATTAAATAAAATTAAAGGAGAATAGATAAATATGAAAAAGAAATATACATTAGAAGAATTTAGAGAATTTTATAAATTAAAAATGAGAGAAACATTAGAACAATTATCAAAGGACTACGAAGAACAAGCAAGTAAAAACGAGGATGTAGACGGAGTAAGAAAAGCTATGAGTGCACTTGCTTACCAAATGACTTGTATGATGGCTTTAGTAGAAATGGAAAATAAATTATTTGAAGAAGAACAATAGAAAGAAGGAAAAATAATGAACCCATTTATGTTTACACCTAGTCCTGAATGGACAAGAGTAGAAATTAAAACTAAAAATGAATTAAAAGCTGGCGATATCGTAACTTTAAGAAACGGAGATCGTTTAGTTTTTAGAGATTTTGATTATGATAAATTTGTAGATTTATCGGACGAAAACGACAATTTTATAAGTGATTTAAATGATATTACTGATGATTTTAGATATAAAGGAAATTGTAGAGATAATGATATTGTCAAAGTAGAAAGAGCTAATAATTATCAAACAATTTTTAAAAGTGAAGATATTCACGAATTAACTGTTGAAGAAATTAGTAAAATATTAGGATACGATGTAAAAATCGTTAAAAATCACAAATAATGCAAAAAAGTGTAGAAGAAGATAGAAATAAGTATTTAGGTGGTAGTGATATACCTATCATAATGGGTATATCACCATTTAAATCGTACTATCAATTATTAAAAGAAAAAACAGGTATAGAAGAACCTGAAAAAGTAGAAAACGAATACGTTGATTATGGAAATGAAATGGAGTCTAAAATACGTGAATATATTAATCAAGAAACTAATTCTAATTATGTAGAAGATAAATTGATTGACGGAGATATAAGATGCCACGTGGACGGAATTAATAACAACGATATTCTAGAAATCAAAACAACAAGTAGAGTTCATAAAAGAGTTAGAACGTATAAATATTATATAGTTCAATTACTATTTTATATGATGAATTATTGTTCAGCTCACGGTACACTTGCTGTTTATGAAAGACCTAAAGATTTTAATACTGAATTTGATCCTGAAAGACTTAAAACGTATGAAATATATATAGACGAGTACGAAGATTGGGTTGAGGAAATAAAACAAGCTATTGATAGATTTAGGAGAGATAAAAAGAGATTAGAAGAAAATGTTTTATTAGGGGAGGATGATTTTAAATGAAAATAGTTCACGAATATCCTACTAAAAGAGAACAAGATACATTAAATTTTATTATTCTATTTATTAAAAACAATTCTTTTCCACCAACTATTAGAGAAATAGCTAGGGGTTTAAATTTAAATTCTCCAGCTACAGTTCAAACTTACGTTGATAATTTGGAAAAGAAAAAATATATCAGTAAATATAAAAAAGGAGCAAGAACAATTAAAGTTCTTAAAGGAGTTGATTAAAATGTTAAGAATAACAGCTGATAGAATAAAAATTTGGAAAAATCAAAAAGAAGACGGTACATACAATTTTACTTATTCAATTTCAAGTAAAAATCAAGACGGAACATATTCTTATATGAGTAAGAAAGTAAGATTTATGAAAGATAAAGAACCTGAAGACTCTTGCGAAATTATGATTAAGGATGCGTTTCAAAGCTTTTTCACTATGAATGAAAAACAATATGATTATTTAATGATTTTAGATTATGAATTATTAAGTGAGTCTAAATCAGTAAGTAGTGAAGAGGTAGTTATTGAGGATGACGATCTACCATTTTAAATATGAAGAAAAGACAAAAAATTAGCCATATTGAATTATTACAAGAAAATCTAGATGTATTAAGAGTTGTTTGTGAATGTGGACATACTAAAAGAATACCTGTATTTGTAGATAGTGTTATTTGTAATCAATGTGGGAGAAAATTAAAAAACAATTCAAAAGCATATTTTACTTATAAATTACGAAAGGAAATAAAGAAGCTTGAAAAAAATTAAATTATTATTGTTATGTATAACAGTGGGGTTATTTGGTTTGATAATACTAATAAGTGGTTCAATGTCGAAAGAGGAAGAACAAAAAGAGGTTGAAAATACAACACAAACAACTATTCCAACAACAACGACTACGACAACAACAAAAAAGGCTAAAAAGGTGGTTAAAACTACTAAAAAGAAAACAATTAAGAAAGTTGCAACTGCTACTTATACTGAATATCAAAGTTATGCTCGACAATATGGAAATTATGACGAGAAACAAATGAATTGTTTAATTAATTTATGGAATAGAGAGAGTGGTTGGAACCCTAATGACGTAAATAAAAAGAGTGGAGCTTGTGGTATTCCACAAGCTTACCCTTGTAAAAAAATTAAAGAGCAACAAGGATCGAATGATTGGAAAGCTCAAATACGTTGGGGAGTCAATTATATAAAAACTAGATATCACGGAAAACCATGTGAGGCTTGGGAATATTTTCAAAATCATAAGCCACACTGGTATTAGGAGGATATATATGAAAAAACCTAAAAAAGAATTCAATGAAATTAAAAATATATTACTTAAAGTAAATATGGAAGAAAAACAACTTAAAGCAAAATTAAAAGAAATACAAGATTTTAAAATGAATGCTTTGTTAATATTAGCAAATTCAAAAATGTATGATGATTTAAGAGGAAATAATAATGAATAAATTTGAAGATGTATTAGATTTAATTAAAATTGTATTATGTGGAATAATTCCATTTGCGTTATTTGTAATAATAGAACTTTCTATAGATAACGCTTTTAGAAAAAATTGTGAAGCACAAAATGGAACATATATACAAGAAAATATGGGTTTTGGTAAAGGACATTGTGTATTAATAGGTAAAGATAATGATAGTTAATGATAAAAATAAAAAAATGTACGAAATAGAATTACCTAATGGTAAAAACATTAAATTATGGTTTATAGGAAAACAATTAGAATTATTACTAAACGCATATAATATACCATACAAGGTTGTTAAGAGGTAATAATGAATAAAGAATTAAGAGAAGATTTAGAACATTTAATAATATGTAAAGATAAAACAATAACACAAGATTTAAGAGATGATATAAAAATGACTTTAGATTATATTGATAGTTTAGAAAATGAAATATTAGAATACAAAAGTATAGAAAAACAATTATTAGAAAGTATCAATGAAAAACATAACATAATAGATAAAGCAATAGAATATATAGAAGATAATATGAGTTATGTTGTCAAAGGAAATAAAGAATATATACCAACAGGAGAAGATTTATTAGATATATTAAGAGGTGAAGAATAATGATATATGTAGGTTATCAAGGAATAGGCAAATCAAGTATAGCAGGAAAAAATAATTGTATTGATTTAGAAAGTGGTAATTTTTGGGTAAATGATACTAGAAATGAGAATTGGTATAAAGAATATGTTAATATAGCACAACATTTATCTAATCAAGGTTATAAAGTATTTATGAGTTCTCATAAAATAGTTAGAGAAGAATTAAATAATCGTGGAATAAACTTTATCGTAATATGTCCTAGTTTAACATTAAAAGAACAATGGGTTAAAAGATTGCAAGAAAGATTTGATAGAACAAGAAGTACAAAAGACTTTAAAGCATTAAAAAATGCAGAAGAAATGTATGAAGAAAATATCAAAGATTTAACAAGTGAAAAAAATACAATAGTAATTACAACAATTGATTATGATTTATTAGATATATTAAGAGGTGAAGATAATGAAAATACTTAATATTATTATAGATAGGCTTAATAATGAAGAATAAAATCATTAAACTACTAAATGATATGTTAAAAGAAATTGAGTGGGCTAAATCAACTAATGACGAGATGCATACAACAGCTAGTTTAAATATAATTGCACAAAAAATAATAGAGATTAAGGAGGTATTAAATGAGGATCCTTCAAGACACGACATACGAGGTTTGGTATATAAAGGAAAATAAAACAGTATACATATACCCACCTTGTAAAGTAAGACATTTAATAGAAATAAAACAAATGTTAAAATACTACGATTTAGATATCAAAAATATAGTGGTTGGGAGACGTTATGAAGAGTATTGGTAAGATAGTAGATACATCAATCAATTATATTACTAAAATGCCTAAAATAACCTTAGAAATCACTAATAACGACATATTTGACGAAGACGAATTCAATGAATTAATAAAAAAAGATGCTATCAACATAGAATTATCAAAAATAACTAAAAAAAGAAAAATATCTCAAAATGATATGAGTTGGGTTTTACAAAAAAGACTCGCTAAAAAGTTAAATTTAGGTAATGAAGAATTACACGAAAAAATGATTAAAGAATATAGCGATTATGATATTATAACGATGCTTAAAGAAATAGATCCTGGTAAACACTTTGATTATTACGACATTATAGATACTAGAACAGCTCCAAATGGTAAAGAATATACTCTTTATAAAGTATATGTTCCGTCTAGAAAAATGGACACTGTCCAATTTGGTAGATTTATGGACGGAATAATTAAAGAGTGTGAGGAAAACGGAATTCATACTGTAAATGAAAGTAGTAATTGATTATAAATTTGAAAATATAAATACTTATATCAATCGTTGTAGAACTAATTATTATTATGCTAATAAGATTAAACAAAAAGAGACTGAAATTAGCAAATATGAATTCAATAAGATACCTAAAATTGATAAATACCCTATTGAATTAATATTTACTTGGCATATAAAAAACAAATTAGCTGATCTTGACGGTAAACTACCTAAAAATATCATAGATGGTTTAGTCCGTAGTGGTAAAATCATTGACGATAACGTCAAATATATTCAAAAAATAACTCATATATACCAAGAAGATAAAAAAGAGTTTGTAGAAATAGAGATTAATACATTAAATAAAGAGGAGGTTATATGATACCCGACTTAAAAGAGATTAGAAATAAGATACTCGAAATAGATAATCGAATAAATTTCTTATTAGAGAAAAAAGAAATCAATTTTAAGAAAACTCAACCAGGTAGTCCACTATTAAAAGAGACTATGGTTGATACCAGTAGGAGTATAGTAGATAAATTCGCTTTATATATGATACACGACGAGGAACTCGACAAAGAGATACAAGAATTACGAGATAATCTCATAATTTGGATAAAGTATTATAACGAGGAAATAAAAAGATTGCATAAGTATAATGATCTCTTAATGATTGAATTCCTTAAAAACGAATTAAGTTGGAAATGGGAAGAAATAGATAATTATCTACATTATGCTCCTGGAGGAACAAGAAAAAAATACTATAGACATATTAAATCAAAATAAAAAGAGGAATTAACCTCTTTTTTTATTTCCAAAGAAATAATTGACAGTATACGCAAAACCAACAACAGCTAGGGGAACAATTATAAATGCTGCATAAGTAATTTCGTTTAATCTACTTTCATATTGTTGTATTTGTTGTTTTAATTGAGTATTTTCTTCTTGTAATTCAGTATAACTCATAATTTATTAATCTTCCTTTTTTATTTTTCCCTCTTTTAGTAATTTAGCACAAATTCTAATAAATTCTACATAAGTTAAGCCATTTTCTTTAATTAGTTTTTTAATTTCGGCTAGTTCTTCTTTTGGTAAAGATATATGAAGAGTTCCATAATTTTCTTTCATATATTCCATATCATATCTTCTTTTATTAGCTATTGCATCTTCGCTTAATCTATCTTTTTCGGTTTTCATATAATTCCTCCTTTTCTTAATTATAATGTATTATTAACTTAATCGCAAGTTTATTGATATAATTGATCGTGAATTGCTTCGTTTATTTGTTCAGCTAAATATTCGTCTTGAACTATATTTTCGGCCATTTTTTTGATTTCTTCGTCATTTAATTTATTTAAATAACTTAAATCTTCAGTTAAATCTTTTATATCTCCACGATTACAAACAATATCGCTTTTAATATAGTCAATTTCATTTTCTATATATGATTTAATTTCTTTTATTAACCATTCTTTCATTACTTTTCCTCCTTTTCTAATTTTAATGTAATAAATGGGTAGCCTTTTCTAATAATATTAAATTTATTATTATAGCTTATAGGGTAGTATTCTTTACATAAATCAATATTTTTGATTGATCCACGTAATATTTCTTTAAATTGTTCTAATGTGTATTCTTTTTTAGTTTCTACGTATAAAGTAGTAAACTCTTCTTCGTCAAAACTAGGTATTTCGAAAGCAAATATCATATTATTCCTCCTTTACTTTTTTATAAACATATTTATTATTTCTATAAGTAATGCCTATCTCTTTAAAATATAAATCTCTTATTCTAGTATAATCGTCAAAAATATTTATATCTCCTAATATTGTATATTTAGGAAATTGTTCTACTGTATTAACAGCTGAATTTAACGAAATAGCAGCATAGTATAATTCTATTAAAAAATCATATTTAGTCAATTTTATTTGATCTTTTGTATATGTTTGTAAAATAGTGTCTTTTGTATATTCTAAAGCAGCTATATCGCTACTGTTTATTAATATATTAAATGTATCAATATCAAACTTTTCCATTATTCTTCGCCTCCATATAATAATTTGTCTACTTTTTCTATAAAATTAATTACTTGTTCTCCTATACCATAATTTAGGTATTGTCCTTTACTGTCATATATATATTCTCTAAAATGATCAATGCATCCGTTGACTCTATTAAACATAAGTTCATTATCAATAAGCCATTTTATAATATCTTGTTTTAATAATTTATTCATTTTGATTTTCCTCCTCTTCTAATTTAAATTTTGCACAGCATAGATAGTTTAATCTATCTACTTTTATAATATTATCTCTTCTAATTTTTCCGTGAACGTCTTCTAACACTAAATTTTCTAATCTTCCACTAATTACAATTAAATCGCCTTTTTGACAATATTCTAATTTACTCAAAGCTACATTATTACATATTAAACATTTAAAAAAGTCAGTTTCGAATATACCGTCTTCGTTTCTATAGCTTCTTTGAACAGCTAAATTAATATAAGTGTAATTTTCTTCGTTTGTTTCAGGATCTTGTGTAAGTCTTCCTATTAAAGTTATTGTATTATACATTTTTATACCTCCTTTTTAGAAGAGAGGAATTTCTTCCTCGTCTTCCTCCTTTTCTTCGTTTTCGTCTTCTTTAGTAATATCGACTACAAAATTCTTAAATCTTATTTTGCTCTTGTTAAGATCAAATACTTTTACTCCGTGTAATAGTTCATTTTGATCAATACTTAAAGCACACTCTAAACAAATTAATCTATTGTAGTGTGTTGTTCCGTAGTGTGTGATCGCACATATTTCAGTGCATCCACAAAAATCACATTTTGTCTTTCTATCAAAGTTTAATATTTCAAAATATTCGTTGTTATTTTCCATTTTCTATTCCTCCTTAATTACAAATATAAATCAACCATTAAATGTTGTTCTTCACTTAAATCGTATACTTGCGTATAGCCAGTATTTTTATTTACAAATATTTTTTGATACAAATCTCCATTAATGTTTAATAAAAATATAATATAATCTTTGCATTCTTTTATAACAAAATCTTTTACTCTCCAATGAGAGCTGATCCATTTCATACGTTTTAATTTATTTAATATTGAACTTTTTGACATTTTTATTTTTCCTCCTTTGTTAAATATTCTATAAATTTTATGTATTTAAAATCACATGCTGTATATCTTTGACCGTCTTCGATCCAGTCAATACAATAGCTATATTGGACTCTTACATTCAATATAGCTATTATTATTGTTATTAATATAAATATTATTAATATTAGTAATTTATCTTTCATTTGATCCTCCTAAAATCTATTTTTTACAGTAAATTCTTTTGTTTCTTCGTTGTAGTATACTCTAATTGAACAGCCTGACCAGTAGCCCTGAAAGTTTAAACAGGCTTGTAATTGGTCTTTTATTTGTTTATAGTTGCCGAATACAAACTCGCCGTATTCGTCCATTATTTGTAGAAATTTATCTACCATTTTTTTATTAACTTTTATCATTTTTTTACCTCTTTTCTATCTATCGGCCCAGTAGCCGTATGTTGTTATATGTTTTCCATATCTTTTATAATATTTCTTTAATCTTTCTAGATATTGTTCTTGTCTTTCTTTTGTTAGTTGTATATAGTCTTGTTCTTCTTCTTGAGTCAAATATCTTTGAAAGTATTGATCTTTGTCGTCAAACCAGTTAGCAGCAACTATTTCGCTGTGATCGGTTCTAATTGATCTAAAATATATACCGTTATAATCATATCTACCAGTGGCGCATCCTTGAGTTTGTAATCTTTCTTTTTCTTCTAGATAGTTGTCAAGGTTGCGTCCTGGATCATTTGACATATTATAATTTATAAAATTTTGTTCGTTGATCGTTGGGGCATCATATAAATCGTTATAGTATAAAGTCTTATCAATAGATATCTTTTTTACTTTTTCAAGTTCTATAATTAACCCGTCTTTAGTTTCGTAAAAATCGTAGCTATCAATTAAATATTTTTGCATGCTTTCAGTGTTCCATAATTTCTTTGCTATTTCCATAGACTCGTTAGCATCTAATAATCTTAAACTATTCATTTATAACACCTCCTAGAAATTCGTCAGTTAACATTTCAGTAATTTTTTGTAAGTCTTTTATTGTCTTTCTTGTTAAGCCAGTAGCTAGAATTTTGTCTTTTCCTAAACCCTCAGTAATTAACATATTATTTTGTTCAATACTAGTATTATAGTTAAGTACTATATCGTAAGTGCCAGTATAAACAGGGTAAGAACAACCGAATTCGTTAGTCTTTCTTTCTATATGTTCCCTATAACCTAGTCTAAAGTTATGGTATTTATTAACCCCGTCTAATTGTTGTAATTTTGCAAGTTTATATTCTCCCCATATAACATAGTATTGAATATCTAACTTAAAGCCGTTTTTTGATCCCTCATTTATTTTAATTATTTTATCTCTTGTAATTGTTGCCATTTTTTCCACCTCTTTCTAATAATTCCCATATATTAATTTTTGGCAAGTTTTGCTGTCGTATGTTTTTGTGCATATTTCAAATGCTTCTCTATCTTTTTTAGTAGGGGTAAACAATACCACCATAAACCCTATAAAAATTATTGTTATTATTATTGTCTTAAATATCTTTTTCATTTTGATCAATCTCCTTTTATTTAATTTCTTTTTATGTTATATTAAAGATGCAAGCTTTTATGTTTGCGTACTGTTGGAGGGTGAGCCCTCCTTTTTTGTTTTGTAGTGTTTTCCACGTCTCGAAGAAGTTCCTCCCTAGTAGTTGCTAGGGGTTGTGTCTATTCGCCCATTGGATCATATAAAATATATGATCGATTTTTCTTTATTGGTTGCGCCCATACACACACACATTGAAGAGTTAACAGCCCCATTGGTTTGAAGCTGTCCAGTGTTGCCCGTGCTGTACTACGTGGGGAAATATATCACTTGAGCCACTAATTAAATTGTCAATGATCAAATACTTAACTATAACTAGCGCGTAGGTTAGGTATAATATAAGATGCAATCTATAAGCCTTTTAATGTCTCCCTCGTTATTGTTCGGCCTTTGCTGTGTATATTACATATTGATTTATCTTTTCAGCAAGTATATATTATATAACTTATGAGCTCGGGGCTTTTCCTCGTTTGCATGTCTTAATTATATCATACACTAGCGAGTAAGTCAAGTATATTTTTTTTGTCAATCTCTAAAGGCTTTAATTTGTCGCCTTTTTCCTCGTTGACAATTACATTATATCAAAAGCTAGCGCGTAAGTCAAGTAGTAAATTTTTAATAGTGCGTAAATAATAATAATTGTCTCGCTTTGTCTCGCTTTTTATATGGTATAATATATATAAGAGATATATCACTTGTAAGCTGTTAGATGTTCATTTATGCGCACGGGGTAAATTTGGGGTAAAAGTATATTATTGCTTATATACTATATAATATAACTATATATCTTTATAATACCATATAGACGGATCTTCTTGACTCGTCTTTTTTGTTTGGTCGTGTTGTGTTTGTGTAGTGCTGTTATGGTGTGAGAGTACACACATACATATTTGATCGGCTCCCAAAACGGAAAACCCTCCCAGGATGTAAGCCCATAGGGGCACTGGTACGTGTTGCCTTGTGGGTGGTGGTGATGCCTTGCCCTTGCTCGTACTGGTGGGGGTGGGGGTGTATCAATTATTCAGTGGGTGGTGTGGGGAAACGATACGTATATATCCTCAAACAAATGGAGATACGACAAACACCTCCTTCCGAAAAAATTTTCAAAAAACAAATGGCGAATATGGGGCAATATAACAAGTTATATATGGCAGCTTAGAGACATCGGTAATCTCGCAGTACTAACCCATTAACTGAGAAGCTAGTTCAACTCTAGCAGCTGCAACCAAGTAGTTAAAGACTACTAATTCATATAATCTCGGCTACTAATCGGTAGCCTAGAGTAGATAATTTGCAATACCTGTCTTATGAGGTATGTTATACAAATCAGTAAGACATTGGGAAAGTATAACACTTATCTATTCTAGGGTGCTTATTAAAATGGACTACTTAGTACATCTTCGGAGTACAAGTTCCCGAGAGATGCGTCTCAAAAGGTCAGTTATCAACGATAACGAATAAGTACTATTAGGAATTATCAGGTGCTATCTTTAATAGGTAGCACCTAGTAGATATATAAATATCTTTTCTATGAAACATTAGAAGAATACCTACACGATTAGAAAGTATAGGTGGTCGTGGTATATCTATTAGGTGGTGCTTATTAAGAGCACTAAGGTTAGTCCTTTAAACTCCTTTTATTTGTATGCTACCTTTATTGGTAGCATCTAGTAGATAAAGAAATAGTGGAGAGTAATAGGTTAATACTGAGAAATCAGGACTACTCGCATCGAGGTTTAGTTTATAGCGAAATAAACTTAGAGAAACCTTTTATCTATTAGATGGTGCTAATAAACTTTAGAAAGTAGGTGAAGGCCTCTCCTTTATCTTACTTAGTAGCACTAGGGCACTTATCATATCTTCATACATATAGATCCACCTTATAAATCTTTTTCCAAGTGCCCTCAAAAATTTTTAAAAAAGAAAATAGGTGATAAATAATGGGTACAAGACCTGTCGATAAGACTGGACTACCAAAAGGTAGACATATAGGCGATAAGAATTTAACAACAAAAGATATATATAAATGCGTATGTGATTATATAGAGTTAGGTAGTTATTCGCTTGTAGCACAAGAGAATGGTTTAAATAGAACTACCGTAACTAGATATATAAAGAAATTCCAAATGGAGAACCCTGAGGAATATAGTAAAATGATAGATACGTTTTTACTACGAAATAAGCAAGAAATGATACTTAGTAATACATATACTACTAAGAAGGCACTTACAAAGGTAGGAGAGATGTTAGACGATCCTGATGCATGTAAGAATGTTAAAGACGTAGCGATGACATACGGAATATTATATGATAAAGGAGCATTAATGAAGGGCGAAGCTACACAAAACGCAGCTATTGTAATTAAGATGGCTGGAGACGTAGAGGAATTAAGTAAATAATGGAATTAGATTTAGGTGAATTATATCCTAAACAAAAAGAGTTTTGTAAATCTACTGCGAGATATACTTGTTATGGTGGTTCTCGTGGTGGTGGAAAGTCTTATGTTTCAAGAATTAAGATGGTATTACTCGCTCTTTATTATCCTGGTATTCAAATTTTACTATTAAGAAGAACTTTTCCCGAATTAAGAGAAAACCATATAAAGCAATTACAAACTCTTCTTAGATGTCAAAGTAAAGAAGGTAGAATTGCTGATTATAAAGAGAGTACTAGAGAATTTATATTTCCAAATGGTTCTCGTATAGTTTTAGGTTATTGTGATAAAGAAAATGACGTATTACAATATCAAGGTCAAGCTTACGAGGTAATAACTATGGAAGAAGCTACTTTATTTACTGAATTCCAATTTCAATCGCTAACTGAGTCTAATCGTTTAAGTGGAATGTGCCAAAAAGATTTTAAACCAAGAATGTATTTCACTTGTAACCCAGGTGGAGTTGGTCATGCTTGGGTTAAAAGATTATTTGTGGATAGAGATTATAGGGGTACTGAAAACCCTGATGATTATTGTTTTATTCCATCTACAGTATATGAAAATAAATATTTAATGGAAAACAACCCTGACTATGTTAAGGTACTTGAAAATCTACCTGAAGATAGAAGAAAAGCTATGTTGTATGGCGATTGGGATGTATATGATGGACAATTCTTTCCTGAGTTTAGGAGAGATATCCATGTTGAAGAACCATTTGAAATACCTAATAATTGGGCTAGATATATAGCTCTAGACTATGGTATGGATATGTTCGCAGTTTTATTTTTTGCAGTTGATCCTTATGGAGAGGTATATGTATATCAAGAGATCCATAAAGATAACTTAATAGTAAGTGAAGCTGCAAATACATTAAAATCTCAAATGAGAAGAAGAGATTATAAGAATATTTTTGCTCCACCTGATTTATGGGGTAGAAATAGAGATACTGGTAAGAGTACAGCTGAAATATTTAGAAATAATGGTCTAGTATTTACTAAAGCATCTAATGCAAGAGTTCCTGGATGGTTAGCTATTAAGGAAATGTTGAAAGTATATAAGACTCGCCATGAGCAAACAGGAGAAACTATTGAAAAGTCTAAACTCCATATATTTTCAAATTGTAAGAACCTTATCCATTGCTTACCATTACTACAACATGACGATAAAGATCCTAATGATGTAAGTACTGAACCACACGACATTACTCATATATGTGATGCGTTAAGATATTTTTGTATAAGTAGAACTAAACCAGGAGAAAAAGAAAGTATAACTAAACAATTTTTTAAGTTCGATAATACTCCTAGTTATAAAGACTATGGAGAAAAGTTGGAGGTAGTATGAAAAAAAGAGTTTATAGAGACCTCCATGCTGATACTTTAGAATTAGACGTAGTTATATATGCTGAACAAATATATCAACTAGGTGGTATTGAGTCTTGGATATATTATACTTGTAAAAGATATAATGAAGGCCAAATCACAGTAATTTATAAGAAAGCTGACACAGGGCAACTAAAACGTATTCAAGAGGTTGCTGACTGTGTTAGATATATAGATCAAGAATTTAAATGTAATAAAGTTATTTATGTAGCTCCAGTATATGTTAGGGTTGATGATATATATAATGGTGCTAAAGAAAGATATTTAGTAAATCACGTATGTTATGGCGATGCTAAAAATCAAGAGGTATTTGAATTACCTGAACTTGATGGAGTATTTGCTGTAAGCGATTTTTGCGCTAAGAGTTGTAAAAAGAGAATGATACAAGATATTGTTACTTTATACAACCCAATAGAAATAGGTGCTCCTGATAAAGTACTACGTTTAGTTAGTGCTTGCCGTTGGAGCGAGGATAAAGGTTCTAAACAAATGTTAGAGTTCGCTAGAATGCTAGACGAAGCTAAGATACCATTTATTTGGGATATATTTACTAATGAAGAACCTGAGATCCATCATCCAAATATGTTTTTCCGTTACCCTAGATATGATTTAGGTTTATTCCTAAAAGAAGCTGATTATGGAGTTCAATTTACTCGTATCGAGTCATACGGCCTTTTCCCAGTTGAGTGTTTGAAACTCGGAACTCCAGTTATATTAACTGATCTAGAGGTATTTAGGGAAATTGGTATAAATGAAAAGAATGCTTTCTTTTACGATTGGGATATGAATGGTCCTGATGTAAAAGAGCTTCTTAATATACCAAAAGTAAAATATAAAGAACCTAGTAGTGATAAACTATATAAGGAGTTGTTGAAATGAGTTTTTTTAAAGTAATTATTCCTAATTATAATAGTGAGGAATATATAGAAGATTGTATTAATTCAATTTTAAATCAAACATTTAGAGATTTCGATATTGTTATCGTTGATGATATGAGTACTGATAATTCAGTTAACATTATTAAGAATTTTAATGATTTAAGAATACATTTAGTAGAAAATAAAGAGAAAAGATATAATGGAGGTTCTAGAAATGTTGGTATTGATTATCCAATAGACTCCGAATATACATTATTTATAGATAATGATGATGTATTTGATAGCCCTGACTGTTTTCAAGCATTATATGATAAGTGCGAGGGAACAAAAGCTGATTGTATAACTTTACCATACATTTATGATAATGGAACTCGCCATTTGATTAGATTAAATAGAAATACTCCTGAAGATTTAGTGCACGACAATAATGTTGCTTGTTGGACTAAAGCTATAAAGAGTAATTTAATGGTACATTTTCCTGAAAATACATTAATGGAAGATGTTTCTCAACATATTGAACAATGCGATGTATTAGAGACGTGCGTTAGTATAGATAAACCATTTGTAGTATGGAATAGAAAGAATATGAATTCTTGTTCCACTAACCCTAGTGAAAAGAGAAAATCTAGTGAATGGAGACAACTTGCTGACGTATATGATCTAGTATTAAAACATCAATATTGTAAGGATGAAAGAGAAAAGAGAATAAATGAATACTTAGATTTACTTTTAAATGGTAAACACGTATGGAAGGAGCTAAGTCGATGAAAAAGAAATTACGTAGAGAAAGATATTATAATTTAGATAATTTGCCTAAAGAAATTATCATTACTAAAACTGAAACTGGTTATAAAGTAGAACCTGTCGAAAAGCCTAAAAAGAAAAGAACTACTAAGAAAAAAGGTGAATAATGATGGAGTTAATAATAATGGGGGTGTTTATGTGCATCTCTTTTATTTTGGGTAGATATACCGTTAAAGAGATACCTAAAGAAATACCAGTTAAGAAAGTTATTAAAAAAGAAAGAAAAAAGAATAAAGAAGAATTCCAATTAGACGAAGCTACTATAACAATGTTAGAAAACATCGATAATTATGATGGTAGTGGTTTAGGACAAAAGGATATTCCTGAGGAGGTGTAATAAATGAATTATGAAGAGTTAGAGAAAACTAAAACTTGGGAATTATATGAAAAATCATTAAATTACTGCCAATATATTAATTTATTTAGTAATGCTGATATATTTAATAAGTTTTATATAGGAGACCAATGGAACGGGCTTAAGTTATCTAAATCAGTTGAACCTGTATGTTTAAATATCATTAAACAAATAGTAGATCAAAAGACATCAACTGTAACTGATAATTTATTTGCTATTAATTATTCTCCTGAAAATGGAGATAATGAATTATTTGTTCAAAAGGCTCAAGATGTTTGTAAAAGTTTAAATAAATATGCTAGTAAAATTTGGGACTTTGACCAAATGGACTACAAATTAAAAACATGGGCTAAAAGAAATGCTATTGTTGGACAAGTAATTGATTATATAGATTATAGTAAAACTGACAAAAGACCTATAAATATTGGTATTAAAAATACTGATTTATTTGTAGGTGATGAAAATTGCACTGATATTCAAAAGATGCCTTATATTATAGTAAGACAAAGAAAGACAGTTCTTGAAACTCAAGAATATGCTAGAAATAATGGTGTTAGTGAAGAAAAAATAAAACAAATCGTAGGAGATAACGATACTGAAACTATTTCAGGTCAAAAAGAAGAACTTGAAGATAAAGTATGGTTATTGACTAAATTTTGGAAAGACAAAAAAGGAATTGTTCACTATTCTCAAAGTGTTAAATATTTAGACATTATCGAGGACGAAAGTAGTGGACTAGAGTCTTATCCATTTGCTGTATGGAATTGGACTGAAAGAGAAGGCTCATTCAGGGGTGTTGGAGAGGTTGAATACTTAAAACCTAACCAAATAGAAATAAATAAAACTATAATGAGACGTTTAATTACAGTTAAGAATACAGCATACCCTCAAAAAGTAGTTAATGAGGATGCTATTTCAAATATAAATGACGTTGATAGAGTTGGAGCAACTATTAGATTTAAAGACATGGGTAATGCTAGAGCTTCCGATGTATTTATGAATACTAACCCTGCTCAAATGTCTACTGATGCTGAAAAGGTACAAGCTGAGTTAATTAACTTATCTAAAGACCTTACAAACGTATCGGAAGCAACTACTGGTAATCTTGATCCTGCTAGTGCTTCAGGTAGAGCAATCTTGGCAGTACAACAAGCTCAAAATCAACCATTAAATGACCAAGTTATTGGTTTAAAGAAATTTATCGAAGATATTGCAAGAATATGGTTCGAATATTGGAAGAAGAATTCTAAAGATATAATTGTATTCTATAACGATAAAGATCCTGAAACTGGAGAAACAGTTATAAGAGAAGAAAAAGTTGATAAAGCTACAATGAAGAGACTAGAAGCATTTGTTAAGGTAGATATCACTCCAAGAGGTGCTTATGATAGATATGCTCAAGAACTTTCATTAGAAAACTTAATGACTGGTGGTTTTATAGACTTAGAAGAATATGTTGAAGCCTTAGATGCTGACTCAGTAATGCCTAAGACTAAACTAGAAAAGATATTAAGAGAAAGAAAAGAAAAAGAAGCTGCTCTTAATAATATAGATATGCAAGCTCAAATGATGAAAGATGCTTATCAACAAGAAATGCAAACATCGCA